>Ga0209394_1000006_pt1 | contig 243968 bp, 242 predicted proteins | sample JNZ201metaG_FD_184122 | JGI IMG/M metagenome (GOLD analysis project Ga0209394, IMG submission 184122) | Hot spring microbial communities from Jinze hot spring, China to study Microbial Dark Matter (Phase II) - JNZ 20120812A (SPAdes) (version 3) ...
ACTTTAATTGTGCCTACCTCCTCTTTCACTGGTGCAGGTGGTTGACTAAAGTAAATGTACCATACACCCAGAACTATAACAACAACCACAACAGCAGCAGCAATGAGGTACTTAGCCATCTTGGCCAAAAAAATCCCCCTTAGAAGAAGAAGGTTTCTCTTTTAGAGTTTATAAAGCTTATCCTTTCTTATCTTGGTACCATCACCGACGTGGTTCTGAACCGCTATTAATTTGGTGATGCACATGAGCTTTACCTTGCCAAATTAAGATGTATGTTTAGCCTTTCTCCTTAAAAGTTCATTTGTAAGTTCGCAATAACATAATTCCATAACCTTGCAGATCATTAACTAGTTCTCCTACTGAAAAGATAGTTAGCCAAGATTTTGACGATGCTAAACTTTAATTGTCTCACCTACTTTAAAGAATTGCTTCCCGGAGTAATGTAGAATTGGTTTGAAAACTCCTCTCTCTACATGTTCTTCAACAACCTTACCAACCACAATGTAGTGATCCCCAAACTCCTTCATGAACTCTACCTTACACTCTAATTGTATTGGACAATCCTTTATCCTTGGAGGCCTAACTTCTTTGCTCCCAATGATTTCTAACTTAGCTAACTAAGTCTTACCACATCTCGCCTAGACTTCGTTCCACATATCTAAACTTACGTCGTTGACGTACAGTCTCTGATAAATAAGAAAACCACAGTATTTTCAGATAAGCCTATGATAAAAAAGCGATTAAGCATATCAAAATCTGAAGTATCATGATCAATCACCAAAAAAATAGGGGAGTTATTTCTTGGTCCATGCATCAATGAATGATTTTGGAATCACTATATCCTCTATGATGAATGGCACGTTATACGAATTTGGAGACTTCCACACAACCTTCCTGGTAGCGAGCTTGCCTTCTACAACAAACCACTGTTCAGCGTGTATCATAGAGTAACCTGGTGGATACCCGAAGCAATGAGTTTGGGAATTACATCTAATGCGGCCAAATCCTGTCTCGATTTCTAGTCCTTCAAGAGCCTTCACTATATCATCATAATTAATACTCTTCGCACGCTTTACACCTTCAACAATAAGTAGAAGTGGACTGCAAAGTACTATTGGTCCATCGCGGCCAGTACGTCTCTTAAATTCGTTGAAGAACTTGAACTGCTCCTCTGTGAGAATAGCATAACCCGATGCAGGGTGTATCATTATTTGGTATGGAACCATAGATATTTCAACTACAGTGCCAGGAGTACCTATCAATAGTACGGAGATGTTGAACTTCTTTAATTGAACACCTAGAGTCGTACCTCCAGGTCCTGAGAAAATTGCAAACAATATGTGTGCTCCCTTCTCTTGAACCTGCATAAGCTCAGCACTGAGGTCTGCAGCTGATGGAGATGGTCGCGCTATATACACCACCTCAACATTAGGCATAGCTGATATATTACCAATAATCCAACCAGGAACAACCTCACCTGGAGGTCTTGTCTCATATATTATGGCAATCTTAACCTTTGTTAAACCAGTCTTATTCCGAACCTTATCAACCACAAACTTCGTAAGAGAAATGTAGTTCTCAGCAGTCTGAGTATCGTTAGCCTCACCTGCTATGGAGAACCAGTACTTATATCTTTCAGGTTTCTCAAGGAATGATTTGATCATGTCACTTGTTGTAACAAAGCCACTGCTAATGTACATTACTTTATAGTCCATTGCCACTTCCCTTATGGCTGTGATGGCAGATGAGAGTACTCCTCCTAGCAAGAATTGTGCTCTATCCTTAGTTATAGCTTCTTCAGCTGCTTTTGCAGCATCAGCAGGATTAACATATTCATTGGTATCTTTCGAGATGACCTCTATGTAGTAGGTCTTGCCATTAATCTTTATGCCACCCTCCTGGTTCACCCAGTCAGCATAGATCTGAGCTACTGTTAACATATCTTGTCCAACTACGGATGCCATTGGTCCGAGAACTGCAACTTTAATTGTGCCTACCTCCTCTTTCACTGGTGCAGGTGGTTGACTAAAGTAAATGTACCATACACCCAGAACTATAACAACAACCACAATAACAGCAGCAATGAGGTACTTCACTGCACCTAACTTCGCCAAGAATTTCACCTAAGAAAGGTTTTCTATTTAGAATTAATAAACTTTCTTTTTCTTTATGTTTTCTTCAATTTTTCTACATTATGTTTCTTTAGGTCATGATCAACTCGATGGAACACGTAATGCTCTATTGCGTTGAATTATTACTTGAACTTAGGCTTACTTCATCCAAAGGGCTCGTTTACAAGCTTGCAATAGCGCCTCTCCTTACAATATTGTTGAAACTAGCAACATACTCTCAATAGAGAAAGTATGGTTGGTCAAGGTTTCAATGCTACTAGGCTGTTATCATCTCGCCTACTTTAAAGAATTGCTTCCCGGAGTAATGTAGAATTGGTTTGAAAACTCCTCTCTCTACATGTTCTTCAACAACCTTACCAACCACAATGTAGTGATCCCCAAACTCCTTCATGAACTCTACCTTACACTCTAATTGTATTGGACAATCCTTTATCCTTGGAGGCCTAACTTCTTTGCTCCCAATGATTTCTAACTTAGCTAAGTCGAATTTATTTACATCCTTTCCAGACTTCGTTCCGCAAATCCAAACTTTCTGTAGCATGTCCTCTGTCGGGATATTGACAACGAACTCTCCAACTTCCTTTAGGTTCTTAAATGTCTGCCTAAAGGGTGATATAGAGAAAGCTAGATACTTGGGCTCAAAAGATACTGGCATTATGAATGAGAATGTCGCAACGTTGTACGATCCATCTTTGCTACAAGTAGTTATAAGGACCGTTAAACGAGGATAAAGCTCCTCACTTATTCTAAGCTGGGACATGGTATAAGTGTTGCAGAGAAGTGTTATTACCCTTACGGCGGGTAAGGAGAGAACTTAGCTGAATAGCGCCCCGGCCGGGATTTGAACCCGGGTCGCAGGCTCGACAGGCCTACATGCTAGACCGGGCTACACCACCGGGGCTTGTCCCTCCATATCTTAATAGGAGTTTTATTTAAGTATGCTGTTAATTAGAGGGCTTATTGAATTTATATTAAGGTGCACTTCTCACAGTTTTACTAGATGATGAGGGCTAGATTGACGGGCTTCGTGAAGAGGGTTTCTAGTGCTGAACCTAATCTCAATGTTAACCTCACTTAGTGACCCGATATGACCTTAAGATTCCTTAAGCAAATTAATGCGAAGATATTTGACGACCCGTCCTCTGATACTTCATTAAGTTATTCGGGATAAACCTTAAATTTCTTCCAAACAGTTTCGTGAGTTGGGGCCCGTAGCTCAGCCCGGCAGAGCGCTCGGCTCATAACCGAGTGGTCGTGGGTTCAAATCCCACCGGGCCCATTAGAGAGCTGAGAAGCCCCGGTAGCTCAGAGGGAGAGCGTCCGGCTGAAGACCGGATTGTCGTGGGTTCGAGTCCCACCCGGGGCACTAAAAACTCTCCCTCAGTAGGGGAACGTGTAAATATCTTCTCGTGGATTTTAGTTTAGGAGGGTAATGGTTAAGGTAATCTTCGATGAAAGGTTTTACAATGTATATAGTAATGATCCTGCAGCTGCACCAGGTAGAATGGAAAGCATTGTGAGTGAAATCAAGGATTACTTTGAGTTCATTGGTTGTTCGCTAGCTTCTGAGAACGATGTCCTCTTGGTTCACTCTCCAGGTCATGTAGATAGAGCGAAGAGACTTAAGCATGTTTACCCTATAGCTCTATTAGCTGTTGGAGGGGCCATAAAAGCAGCTCAAATAGCGTTAAGCGGTGAAGGTGCCTTTGCGTTGATAAGGCCACCTGGACATCACGCCAGTAGAGATCATGCTTGGGGTTTCTGCTATTTCAACAACGTCGCCATAGCAGTTGCTAAGATGCTTGAAATGAAGGAGGTAAGAAGGGTCTTGATCATTGACTTCGATCTTCACTTCGGTGATGGTATTGCAAACATATTCTCTGGAAGCTCAAATGTCAAGTACTTCCACCTACCATGTAAGCCTAGGATTGAGCAAATCGCTGAGCTCAGAGAGTACCTTGAAGAACAAGAAGAGTACGATATGTTAGCAGTATCTGCTGGTTTTGACAGGCATGAGGAGGATTGGGGAGGGATGTTGAGGACTGAGGACTATTACGAGATAGGTAAGATCTTGAGAAAGTTCTCAATAAGCAAGAGTAAAGGAGTGATATTCGCTGTCCTGGAGGGAGGGTATAATCACTCGGTTTTAGGGAGGAATGTTAAAGCATTTTTGGAGGGTTTGAGGGTTACTTCATGAGACTCGTGGAGCTAAGTCTTGAGAATGGGAAGAGGATATGGGAAGTGAGGTAATCGAGGTACTTGCTAAATGTGTTGAAGAGGATAAGGATCTAACTCGAGAGGATGCTCTGTTATTAGCCAAGATGAGTGCTGACGAACTCCCAATGCTCTTTAGTGCAGCCTTAATAATACGTCTCAAGTACTTTAGAAGGTTAACGACCTATTCAAGGAAGGTCTTCATACCGCTAACAAAGATGTGTAGGAATCAGTGTGCCTACTGTGGTTTTAGGGTTCAGGCAAAAGAGCCATACATGAGCATAAGTGAGGCCATGAGCTTAGTCAAGGCTGGTGAGAGACTTAAAGCTAAGGAAGTCCTCGTAAGTACTGGCGAAAAACCAGAGGAGGTTCATGAAGAAGCTAGGAGAGCCCTTAAGTCCATGGGCTATAGCTCGACCTTGGAGTACGTTAGAGATTTCGAAGAGAGGGTTTTGAGGGAGACCGATAAGATGATGGCTCACACGAACATAGGTGTCCTCACGAAGTCTGAGATGACCGAGCTCAGACCGTTCAATGCTAGCATGGGACTCATGCTTGAATCAATAAGTGAGAGACTTATGGAAAGAGGGATGCCCCACGAAAGGTCGCCGTCAAAGGACCCAAAGGTCAGGTTGAGGATGATTAAGGAGGCCGGTGAGTTGAGAATACCATTCACAACTGGAATCTTGATAGGCATTGGTGAGACGTGGGAAGAGCGAGTGGATTCTCTCATAGCCATAAAGAGGTTACACGAGACTTACAGCCACATTCAGGAGGTTATAATTCAGAACTTTATGCCTGAGCCTGGGACGCCAATGAGCAGTCATGAGCCCCCAAAATTATTAGAGGTTCTAAAGACGATAGCTATAGCTAGGTTGATATTTAAAGGGGGGATTGCAGTACAAGCACCCCCAAACTTAAACTTAAAGGCCTATCATACCTATCTGTTAGCTGGAGTAAATGATTGGGGAGGAATATCACCGTTAACGCCAGATTTCGTGAACATAGCATATCCATGGCCTAAGATAGACTCCGTGAGAGAAGTCACTGAGAAGATGGGCTTCGAGCTTAGAGAGAGATTGCCGATCTACCCTTCCTTCATCTTTAAGGGGTGGATACCAGAGACATTAAAGGAGAGAGTTGAGAACTTAGTGGATGAGGAGGGTTTAGTGAGGAGGGGAGAAGATGCCTATTAGCTTAAGCTTAGAGGTCTTAGAGAAATCATTAAAGGATCATGACCCCGAATTTTCATGTATCATTGAGAAAGCGCTTTCGTGCAAAGCAATAGATGAGAGAGAAGCGTCAAGGTTGTTAAACTCGAACTACGAGGAGACGTTAATACTAGCTCTCACAGCCGATTACGTTAGGAGGATTTACGTAGGAGATATTGTAACCTTCGTGGTCAACAGAAACATAAACTTCACTAACGAGTGCATGATCTTATGTCAATTTTGCGCGTACTCAAGACCACTAGGTTCTCCCGATGGATACTTGCTTAGTGTAGACGAAGTAGTATCAAGAGCGTACGAAGCCTGGAGGAAGGGAGCAACAGAGGTTTGCATTCAAGGAGCAATAAACCCGAGGGTGTCTCCAGAATACTACTTCAAGGTTTTGAAGGGTATTAAGGAGAAGGTACCTGAAATACACATACACGCCTTCTCTCCCCAAGAGATTCACTACATAGCTTCAAGGCTCGAAGGCTCCTATCGAGAAACTTTGAAAGCACTTAAAGAAGCTGGGCTTGACAGCATGCCTGGAACAGCTGCCGAGATCCTCGATGACGATATCAGGAAGGTTATTGCTCCCCGAAAAATATCGACCGGTCAATGGATCGAGATAGTAAAGGAAGCTCATGGGCTCGGCATACCAACAACTGCCACCATGATGTACGGGCACGTAGATGGCAATGAGCATAGGGTTAAGCACATGAAGATAATTAGGGATATACAGAGTGAGACCAAAGGGTTCACAGAGTTCGTTCTACTGCCATTCGTCCACTACAAGACCAAGCTCTATAGGGAGGGTGTAAGTAGACCTGGAACTACGTGGCTAGAGGACTTGAAGGTACATGCAGTTTCAAGGTTATTCTTCCTAGGGTACATAAGGAACATCCAAGCATCGTGGGTTAAGTTGGGCCCTAAAATGGTTCAAATGATGCTGCAAGCTGGAGCTAATGACGTTGGTGGAACCTTAATGGAAGAGAACATATCTAGAGCTGCTGGCTCACTTTACGGCACGTGCATGGATGTTAAGGAGATCTTGGAGTTGATTAGAGGGATTGGAAGGATACCTGCACAGCGAACCACCACCTACGAAATCATTAGGGTATATAGTAGCTAACCACTGAATGACCTGAAGATCACCGTCTCAGCCGACCCTCTCTTGACTATGGATGCGTACACGTTCCTCGAGAACCTTAGACCTAACTCCTCACCATCTAACACAATGAAGTTGGCTGGAGATCCCTCCTCTAGTATGTTGCCCGGAACCTTCAGGCCTCTTACCTTGTTAACGTTAACCGTGGCAGTCTTTAGCAACTCTCTTGGATCCAAGCGTAAACCTTGAAGTCTCGCCACATTAAACAGGATCTCTAACTCTCTCCAGACATCCGGGTTTACCCAGCCAGCATTATCCGTTCCTAGGATGATGTTGACGTTATGTTTGAAGAGCTCTCTTAGAGGTGGAAGTCCTGAGGAGAACCACATGTTGGACCTTGGACATATCGCTAAGCTAACGCCTCTTGATGACAATTCACGAATCTCATCTTCCCCTAAGTAGATGCCGTGAACCATAAAATCTGATTCTAAGAAGTCTAGTGCAAGCTTAAAGTCCCCCTTCTCATGAGTCTCTGGAGTTTCTGATACATGAACAGCTTTGAGGAGCCCCTTCTCGATGCACTTATTTCTCATCTCTATGAGTTCGTTGACGTCGTACCTAAGAGGGGAGTCAAGACCAAGACCGTTAGCATTTCTAAGTGCTTCATCAATCAACAACTTGGAGTTCGTTCTTTCCGGTCTTGTCAGGATTATTGCGTTCAAATTTAATCGCTGAGAAGCTTGTTTTACGTAATCGGCGATTTCAAACCTTTCACAGAAGATTATTGCCGTGTACACCCCTTGCTTGACAAGTTTATTGAAAAGGTTTAAGGAAGCGCGAAGTATTGTGCTAGGATTTAGCTTTGCTATGAGCTTGTGCTTGAGGCCATGAGGTTCACTCACTAGCTTTGATAATTTCAAGTTTAGACCTACTTCTTGGAAGGCGAAGTCCAGTACATGGATGTGCGCGTTCACCAAAGCCGGAAGAGCTACCCCATTCTTGAAGGTTAGCCCCTCACTTCTGAATCCATTAACTATCGATTTTATAACACCGTCTTCGAGCTCTATGCTAACCCTCCTTCGAATACTGAGGTCCTCACCTAGGAGAGCCAGCTTAACGTTGATTATCATGGTCTTCAACCCTTGTACTCAACATCGTATATTAAGTGGACTTCGTTATCACATAAGCAGCGCTCAACGGATCTCAACTTGAATATTGGTGATTCAGCAGTTGTGGAGAATCCTTCTCCCATAACGAGACTTACAGATTCTCTGCCACCGAATATATAAGGAGCTATCGTTACTCTAAGCTCGTTGACTACACGAGCCTTGAACAAGTACCATATAAGCTCTCCTCCTCCCTCAACCATTATCTTTCTGTAGCCTAGGGAGCCAAGGGCTTCCATAGCCTTTCTCATGTTTATTGGAGGTCTCTCCGCTAAGAGCAAGACCTCGACCCCCATGTCCCTCAACTTTTCAACCTTATCTGGTGGAGCCATCGTGGTTGTTAGGACCAGAGTCTTAGCCGTCTTGAGTGTGTAGACCCTAGCGTTTAGAGGAGTTCTAAGTAGTCCGTCAACTATTATTCTATCAGGGTTCCTTCCCTCAGCGTACTTCAAGCGAAGAGATGGATCATCTATGATCACAGTATTAGCTCCAACCATCACTGCATCACATTGAGCTCTAAGCTCATGAAGCCTCCTTAAATCATGAGGACAACTTAGTTGACTAAACCTATTTTTGCTAGCAATCCTGCCGTCAATAGTAATGGTTGAGAAGATTATCGTCCTTGGAAGGAGCATCTCTTATCACATCAACAACTGTATGAGAGCATAGAAAACTTTTGTTAAGCCAAGAGTGCATGCATCAAGTAACTCTACGATCTTCTCGATGTTAGTAATGTGCTTAGTGTTTAAAAAATTATTAGAGGAGCTTAAGTAGCGTTCTTCAATTGTCTTAACGTGATTAAGAAGGCTAGAAGGTTTTCTCGCTCCCGCTTTTCTCAACACAATTTATTTCGCTGTTTACACTCATTTATCTTGGTGCTGGACTATGACTGTTAGGTGCGTGGCTGACGACGTCTTCCACGTTTGCGTCGACGACATGGAGTTAATATCTCTGAGTCTCTATGGTCGCTACCTCATGGAGTCCCCTACAACAGCTACTTGATCGTAGGTGGTGAGAAGACAGCTCTAATAGATACCGTTGATACTAGATTCTCTAAGCAATTGCTGGGAAATGTGGCCGAGCCTCTTAGACGAAAAGGCATTAACCGACCATCGACGAGAACTAGACATTCAAATAAAGTACAGGTGAAGAATGAAGAGCTGCTAATAAAGCTAAGGGTAATTGGTAAAGAAGTAAATGAATTTTCCGAATTATTAGAGGTAGTCCAGTGCTAGATCATTAAGGTCAGGGGAGGTAGACTTCTGCTACTCCCACTGCTACTTTCTCTCCATTTTGATTCTCAGCCCAAAGCTCAATTTCACAGAAACTGTCTTTCTTTCTTGGGTGCTTTGCAACAACTTTGCCCATGAACTTGATGGTGTCTCCAACGAAAATTGGATGGATAAGTTTTATGTCAATCGATTTTAGTCTTCCCCCGTCCACGTAGCACCAATTCGTAATTACCTGGGTTAACTTGTCAATAGTCCACTGGCCATGAGCAATTGTTTTTCCATAACCTAAAAGATTGACCTTTTTCGCCCAAACAGGGTCTATGTGAATTGGGTTGAAGTCCAAAGAGGCGCATGCGAATTTCGTTATCATTTCTTGCGTTACTTTAGCTACTATGGTGGGTAATGGTTGTTCAAGTTCAACTTCACTAAATCTTACCATCCAACTTACCTCCAAACGCCTTCTATCTTGTGTTCTTCATGGCTTTTAGTGAGAGGAAGTATTAGGGTCGCCCACCACTTTGCCACGAGATCCCCTTTTTGGTTCACGTATTCAACGTAGTAGGTTAAGTACCTCTTCCCTCTCTTTATGTACTTGTCGAAGGCCTTCATTTTTGCTCTAATCACGTCCCCTACTCGTATAGGTTCGTAAAACTCTATTTTTTGTCCTGGGTTTATTGCCCCCGGTGTTTTTACCCAGCTTCCAACAAAAGAATCTCCGACAAGCCAGAAGGCTATTGTCGTTAGGAACATTGGAGGGGCTATGGGCTTCCCCCAAACAGTGTTTTTACAAAACTCTTCATCTCTGAAAATCGGGTTATAATTTTCAGTTGCCTCTAGATATGCCTCAACATCTTCTGCCTTTACCTCAAAGACCCTCTCGCTCCAAGCCTCCATCCCGATATCTACGTCTTCCCACTTTATGTATTTCTCTTCGTCGATGAAAAAGTCGTAGTTGTAAGTTTTTTGCTTTTCAGTTTTTAGGTATTTTTTAACTAATTCCTTAGCTTCTTCAGACAGTTCAATTCTCATAAATGCATGTCTTTTCCTCTAATAGAAAAAGCTTTTAATACATTGAGTCAAGAAAGCTAACGTCAACTGCCAAATGCATGGGAAGTAAAGAAGGATTAAAGTCTTGGAGGGTGCGGATCTTAAAGATCGCAACTTTCCAAGTTTTTCTCTCCATCTCTAATCTTTAACTTCTCCAAGTAGTTGATGACCTTCTTTAGATCCTTCACCCCTTTAGTGAGACCACATTGTTGTATAGTATCAAAGAACTCTAACTGAATTGATGCGGGGGGTGGGATTCGAACCCACGAAGGCCTACGCCACGGGATGACTCATCGGTAATCCACTGGGTTGATCTTGAGTCCCGCCCCTTTGACCTAGCTCGGGAACCCCCGCCCAAGCTATTTTATGATTGTTTAAAGCGTGATTTAAAGGTATTTCCTTAGTCTGAAGCTATTAGAGTTGAGGTCACAGCAACACCATTTATCCTTCTTATGCTTGTTACTATCTCGTCCAATTCCCTCGCGTTTTCTGCTTGAGCCTTCACAACTACATCGTACTCGCCGAAGACTACTTTCACCTCGATGATCCCCCTTACCCCCCGAAGCGCTTGCGCAACCTCATGCTCCTTTGCTATGACCGTTTTTAACAGTATGTAAGCCGTCATCATTGCTTTACACCTAATGTGAGGACTAGTTCTTAACGTTTTAAAATTTGTTTTGAAAGGACAGAAAACTTTGTGAGAAATCGTAGAGTAGATAGTACTGGTGATTTTCTGTGGGCGAGGAGATGTATGACGTGATCGTAGTTGGTGCTGGTCCAGCAGGATTGACTGCAGCTTTAACTTGTGTCCGAGCTGGATTGAAGGTTCAAGTGATAGGTAAGGTGACTGGTGGTCAAGCTGCAGAAGCACCATTGATTGAGAACTATCCAGGCTTTAAGTCAATAACAGGTATGGAGTTGATGAAGCTATTTAGTGAGCAAGTTGAATCCCTAGGAGTAAGCATGCTAAATGATGAGGTGACTAAAATAGAGCAGGTGAACGAAGTCTTTGAAGTTAAGACCTCGTTTAGTGGGCGCTTTAAGTGTAGGTCAGTGATCTTAGCGATAGGTGCTGAGCCGAAGAAGCTTGGAGTAAAGGGTGAGGAAGAATTTTATGGTAGAGGAGTTTCGTATTGCGCTACTTGTGATGGGCCCCTCTTTAAGGGTAAAGAGGTTGCAGTTGTTGGCGGAGGAATTCCTGCTCTAAATGCTGCTCTTTACCTAAGTAGTCTAGCTAAGACTGTCTACTTAATCCACGAGAGGAGTAGATTTAGTGGCTTTAAGACCCTGATAGATAGGGTCCACGAAAGAAGCAACATTGTAAAGAAGCTCAACACAACAGTCATAGAAATAGGTGGTAAGATATTTGTGGAGTGGGTGAGGATCAAGAACGTTAAGAGTGGAGAAGAGGAGGAGATAAAGGTTAGTGGAGTCTTCATAGAAGTTGGAAAGAAAGTCGATAGCGACTTCTTGAAAGGTTTTGTTGAGCTAGACAATAAGGGACAAATAGTCATAGACTCTCTATGCAGGACTTCGAGGATAGGGGTCTTCGCAGCAGGTGATGCTACTACCATACCTTACAAGCAAGTAATAATAGCTGCAGGTGAGGGAGCAAAGGCAGCTATGTCAGCTTACGACTACTTAAGAGGAACTAAGCACTAGACTTTTAATTCTGTGATCCTACTCATAGAGGTTTCGATTAGAAGGTCTATGTCTAGTATCTTCTCAGCTTCAAGTACTTCCTCTAGCTTAGCTGATATAGCCGGCTTAGATGGGGCCGCCTTACACCCTTCATCAGGTCTTGCTGAGATCTCGTAGGTCCCTATTTTCCTTGCTATTCTCTCGGTTTCAGGCTTATCGAAGCCTAGTAAGGGTCTATATATTGGGAGACTTTTCACCGCGCTGCTTATTACGGCCATGTTGGATAGCGTCTGACTAGCTTGCTCTCCTATAGAATCTCCGGTGACTATTCCCATGAGCCCTCTGCTTAGAGCCACCTTCTCTGCTATTCTAAGCATCATTCTCTTGCACAAGAGACATGTAAGTCTTCGAGAACCCTTTTCAACTATCTCCTTAAGTACGTCGCCGAAGGGGACCATTATCAGCTTCGTTTCGTAGGCCGGCGACCACTTTGCAAGCACTTTAGCTAAGTCAACGACCTTCTCTACGGTCTTCTCTCCTGAGAATTGTTGACAGTTAAAGTGTAGTAGCGTAACGAGACAGCCTCTCCTCATTACCAGCCATGCAGCTACAGGTGAGTCAATACCGCTACTCATGAGGCACAGAAGGCCTCCTTGAGAGCCTTGTGGTAACCCCCCAACTCCTTCTACGACGTCGACGTAGAGGAAAGCTTCATTCCCTCTTATCTCAATGTTTATTGTGAAGTCGGGCTGATCAAGATCAACTCGCCATCCTTTATCTTTCATTGATTCCAATATCTTGGCTCCAACATGTTTTGAGACGTCAATGCTCGTAAAGGAGTGCTCACCGATTCTCCTGCATCGAACAGCAAATTTGACGTCGCATCCTCCTCTCTCCTCAGCTAACTTCAATGCTACGTTTGATATCTCATCGAGACTTGCTTTGCAAGATATTGCTGGAGATGTTGAAGATATCCCAAAGACCCTGGAGAGTGAGAGAGCTACTTCCTTTGGCATCGTGGTCCTGACATAAATTCTGCCAAACCTTCTCTCGATCTTCTCTAAGCTCAATCCATCAGCTTTAAGTCTTGCTTTCATACTTTTTATTAAGAGCTTATCGTACTCTGCTCGAGTTCGAGAGCTCTTTACCCCTATTTCAGCGCCATACCTCACTATTACGGTGTCGAACATCAAGCTCATTACCTAACTTCTACCCCATACTTCCTTGCTATGTCGTGGAAGGCTTCAACGAAGTACTTCACTTGGCTCCACGTTAAGCCGTACACATTGAACTTAAAGTGCTTAGTAAGACCTGGTTGAAGCCCGACTATCCCCTTAGCCTTCAGCTCATCGTATAGGAAGAAGCCTCTTCTCTTGTGCTTCTTGGAGACTTCGTAGAAGCTCTTGGACTCCATGTGTATGAGAGTGTGCATTTTAGGTTTAATTCCGAGTTGCCTAAAGCCATCAATCCTCTCAAGCTCCCTAACGACGAAGCGTGCTTTCTCAAGTTCCTCTCCCCACCTCTCAACCCTCTCAACAACGTAAGGGAAGGATGCCATCAAAGTTACTAAGGGGGCTCCCATTACCGTGCAACCTAGTAGGGCTAGCTCCTTCATGGCGAACCTCCTCTTTGATATATCGCCTTCTATGCTCGATGTCTTCAAGATCTTACTTGCCATCTCGCTAGTCATCGCCAAGATCCCTGTTGGTGCGCATGCAGCCCAGCTCTTGTGCCCACTACTAACTATCACATCTACTCCAAGCTTCTTACCATCAACTGGGCTTACCCCTGCAGTATAAGCAGCATTGAGGACTACTGGAACGTTATATTCGTGGCATATCTTAGCTATCTTCACTACGTCAACTAGGTTGCCGTAAAGATAGTCTACGTGAGTTATGAGTGCAAGTGCTGGAAGTTTACCACTCTCCTTTAATACCTCCTCTATCTTTACAGCGTAATCTTCAGGGTTTATCTTAAACTCGGGATAGCCTGAATTTGGGACCTCCTTAACTCTTGCTCCTACAACCTCAGCAGCAAGATAGCTAGTGTAATGAGCTAGACTGTCGAGGACTATATAGTCTCCGGGTTTCGAAAGCATTAGGAACGTTATGAGCTTAGCCTCCCTACACCTCGTTACAACTCTTGCTTCATCCATACCCAAGAAGGCTGCAAGGTCATCGTAGAAGTCGCTTATGGGAGGCTTCGTTATCTTGTCTAACCTTGGAGCTTGAGGTGGACAGAAGTCGCATACCGAGTAACCATCGCCCCACTCAAGCAGTGCCATGCGAGCCTCTTTGCTCAATACTCCTCCACGCTGTATCGGGTTAACGTTTATGTACCTTGACTCAGAGAACTCTCTCGTAATGCTTAAATACTTGCTAAGCCTTTCCTTGGTCAAGATCATGAAGACCTCTACTCCTAGGCTTGATAGCTGATATTATGTCTATCTTGGTTATTATACCTACTAGCTTACCTCCATTCACAACTAAAACTGCTGGCTTTTCTCCTCCTAGCAATGCTAGGACGTCGCTGATGGAGGTAAATGATGAAACCATTGGAAGTGGTTCGTCCATGACCTCACGAGCTTGTTTGTTAAAGAGTAGAGAAGGGTTCTTGGTCTTGAGGAAGTGTCTCAGGAGTGTTGATTCATGTATTGTCCCCACAACGTTGCCCTTATCGAGAACTGGGATTTGAGATATGCCATACTTCTCCATCAGCTCAACTACGTTCCTCACAGGTTCATCAGCATCAACCCATATTACCGGTTTATGCATTACCTGCTCAGCCTTTAGGTCGCCTATGGATGGTATGAGAGCCTTCAATATCTTCCTGAGAGTTGAAAGCCTTGGATCTACAGTTCCAGCCTCTATTCTGGCTATTAGAGATTGGCTGACTCCAGCTCTTTCTGCAAGCTCCTTTTGCGTTAGCCCTGCCATGATTCTCATTCTTCTAATGTCCTCAGGTGTGGGAAGACTCATGGCTGAAACCTTAGCTCAAAATACTGCTACTCAACTAACTTATTTTAATTGGTTTACAATATTTCTTTCTAAGTCACTATGCCAAGCTATGATGTTCATAAAGTAAGGGAGGACTATCCTCTTCTATCGAGGGGCATCATATACTTTGATAATGCTGCTACATCGTTAACACCAAAGCAAGTTGTGGACTCCATGGTGAGTTACCTGCTAGAGTGTAGAGCAAATGTTGGCCGGGGGTCTTACCGGCTTGCTGTTCAAGCTACAGACATGTATGAAGAGGTCAGGAAGAAGGTTGCTAAGTTTATAGGTGCTAGGATGAGTGAAGTAGCATTCGTCAAAAACACTACTGAAGCCATAAACATGGTCGCCATGGGAATTAAGTGGAGTAAGGGCGACAACGTGGTGACCACAGCTTTAGAGCATCACTCAAACATGTTGCCCTGGATTAGGATAAGTAAGCTCTATGGAGTTGAAGTCAGGTTTGCAATGCCTCAGAAGAATGGCATACTGAAGGTTGACGAGTTTGAGCGCTTAATAGACGATAACACCAAACTTGTATCAATAACTCACGTCTCAAACGTCTTAGGAACGATATCTCCAGTGAAGGAGGTAGCTAAGATAGCAAAGTCTAGAGGGGCATTGCTACTAATTGATGCAGCTCAGTCAGCGCCCCACATGCCGATAAATGTTAGGGGGCTAGGTTGCGACTTCTTAGCCTTCTCAGCTCATAAAATGTGTGGCCCACCTGGTGTGGGAGTTCTCTACGTTGAAGACGATGTTCAACTAGATTCTCCTATCGTGGGTGGTGGAGTAGTAATTGATGCTTCATTCAACGACTATAAGCTCCTAGGTAAACCATACGTCTTTGAAGCTGGAACACCACCCATAAGCAACGTGATAGGGTTTGGAGCTGCTCTCGACTACTTATCGAGACTTGGGCTTGCCAACATCATGGAACACGAGGTAAGAGTCGCTAAGATGCTTAGTAAGCTCTTGAGGGAGATACCTGACGTTAGAGTCTTGGGCCCTGAAGAACCTCAAACAGGTATAGTTTCTTTCGTAGTGAACGGAGTTAGAGCTGAAGATGTGGCTTTAGCCTTGGGGAACTTGGACATCTGTGTTAGAGCAGGATTCCATTGCGCCATCCCTCTTGTTAGGGACTTATTAAATGAGAAACTTGGAGTTGTTAGGGCCTCCCTATACCTCTACAACACCGAAGAAGAAGTAGAAAGGTTCATATCGTCACTAAAGGAGGTAATACGCCTTCTTAAGGCTTAAGGAAATCAAAGGCTATAGGCCCTTGATGTAATCGACTATGGACTCGAATATTATCCTTCCATCACCATAAGCAGCTAGTTCATCTTGAAGAGTCCAGTCTGGCATCTGCCACCCAAAGTAGGCCCTCTCCGGATGTGGCATCATTCCCACTACGTTGCCCTCTCCACTACATATTCCAGCTATGTCGAGCATTGATCCATTAGGGTTGTATGGATATTCTCCGTTAGCTGGAGAGCCATCAGGCCTACAGTAGGTGAAGACTACGAGATTGAGTTCAACTATTTTATCCAACACCTCCTTTGAGGCAACAAACCTGCCCTCGCCGTGACCTACGGGAATTCGAAGAACCTTTCCATCAGCTATCTTTGACAAGAGTCTACATCTGGAAGAGTGATACCTCAAGTGAACCCACCTACACTCGTATTTAGCTGAAGAGTTTGTTGCTAGTGCAACCTCTGGGTGGTTGCTTAGCCCACTTAGGCCTGGCAAGATTCCAGCTTCCACGAGTACTTGAAAGCCATTGCATATCCCAACTACCGCCTTCCCTTCATTCACGAAGTTCTCTAGGTCCCTCCTCATCTTGAAGGCGAGCTTCTTCCCCCATATAGCTCCAGCTCTAACATAGTCGCCATAGGAGAAGCCACCTGGAATTACGAGAAGGTTGTAGTCCTCAAGGTTTACACGTTTTTTGAGTAATTGATTCATGTGTATGATGTCAGCTTTCACCCCCAGATCTTCTAAGGCCACCTTAGTTTCGAAGTCACAGTTCGTTCCGCCAACCCTTATGATGCAAGCCTTCACGTCGAGCAAGATGTCACCTCAGAGTTAAGGCCTCTCTCCAAGTCCTCCACATTTCATCCACACTCACGTCGATCAAGACCTTGCCGTCGTAGCCCCTTACGACTAAGCTTGATCCTCTAGTTATCCTACCTATCCTAGAGCATGGTAGGCCCGCCATGAGTTGCTCGAATTCCTCCTCCTTGTCGGCCCTAACTTCAACTATGAGCCTACTATTAGATTCAGAGAATAGAGCTAGGTCTTCCCTCATAGGTTCACTAAGGGGCACCTTTGAGAGCTCTATCTCGGCTCCTAATCCTGATGCCATCGACATTTCCGCTATTGCTACTGCAATACCGCCATCCGACGGATCGTGACAGGCCCGTATTAGACCTAGGTCCATTGCTTTAATGACTTTGTCACATATAGACCTCGCACCCTCGTAAACTTTTGGTACTAAACCGCCACTAAGCCCAAGAAGCTTATAGTACTCAGAACCTCCTAGCTCTCTTCTAGTCAATCCAACTATGTAGAGCGGATTACCAGGGTTCTTGAAGTCCATGGTCAAAGCCTTCCTCACATCTGGTATTATGCCGATAGCAGTTATGAGAAGAGTTGGCGTCACAGGACCCAAAGGTGACTCGTTGTACAGGCTATCCTTGCCGGATATGAATGGAGCTCCAAAGAGCTTTGCTATGTGATAGCAGGCTTCAACAGCTCTCAACAAGCTACCCATCCTATCGGCCTTCTCAGGATTGCCCCATGTAAAGTTGTCGAGAAGAGCCCACCTTCTTCCTCCCACGCACACGTTGTTCCTTATCGCTTCATCAATGCTTGAAGCCGCCATCCAGTAGGTGCTTATCTTCCCATAGCTTGGCTTTATGCCGCAGGACACAACAATGCCAGCCCAAGATGATGGTAGTGGCTTAAGGACGGCCGCATCGTTTGGACCAGCTCTCCACCCTTGAAGAGGCTTTATAGCGGTCATACCCTTGACCTCATGATCGTAGGTCCTTATTACGACCTCCCTGCTAGCGATGTTCGGTGCTCTTAGTAGCTTCAATAAAATATCGTTCAGGTCCTTAGGTTTTTCAAACTTAGAATCGTACTCTAACTCCTTCTCAATTTTAGCTATTCGTGTTACCTTGGGTGGGTTAAACAGGAAGCTTAGTGAGAGATCGGCTACCATGTAACCTTTGTAGAAGACTCTGAGTCTACTATCGTCAGTGAACCTACCTATTTCAACAGCCTCCACGTCTTCGTCTTCGAATATCTCAAGTATCCTCTTCACGTTTTCTGGTGGTGACGCTATGAACATCCTCTCCTGCGACTCAGAGATCCATATCTCCCATGGCTTCATATCGGGATCCTTCAATAGCACCTTTGAGAGCTCGACTACAGCACCACAGTTGTACTTATTAGCCATCTCTCCAGCAGCACATGAAAGTCCTCCTCCACCTAAATCGGTTATTCCAGAAGCTAGCCCTTCATCTCTTATCCTGATTATCGCCCTCTTCAGCTTCTCCTCTTCTATTGGATTGGGTATTTGCACTGCAGATCTTGACTTCTCCTCGGATTCTTCGGTTAGCTCGGCTGAAGCGAAGGTGACACCGTGAATTCCATCTCTTCCAGTTCTTCCTCCAGCTAAGATTATTGAATGGCCCTGCTTAATTTTTCTGAAGTACTTATCCTTGGGTAAGAGACCTATGCATCCACAGTAGACAACTACGTTGCCAACGTAGCCTTCATCGAAGTATATCGCTCCACATATTGTGGGGATTCCCATGTTGTTGCCGTAATGAGCTATTCCAGCTACAACCCCCTTGAATAGGTACCTTGGATGCTTGACTCCCTGAGGTAGTTTTAAGTAATCGTAGTCCAACGGACCGAAGCAGAGCACGTCTATGTTAGCTATGGGTTCAGCCCACACCCCAAGTATATCTCTTATCACGCCCCCTATGCCGGTTGCAGCACCTCCAAAGGGCTCTATTGCTGATGGATGATTGTGCGTCTCAACCTTAACAGCTATGGCGTACCCTTCGACGAAGTCTACTATCCCTGCATTATCTTCAAAAACTGAGAAGCACCATTCAGAGTTAAGCTCTTTAACTACTGAAGCTATGTAGGTCTTAAACATGTTGTCGATAACTCTTCCATCAGATGTCTTTACTATCCCTTTAAACGTCTTGTGAAAACAGTGTTCAGACCACGTCTGACCTATGGTCTGAAGCTCTACATCCGTGGGATTCCTTCCCTCAGATTTGAAGTACGTCTTAACGGCCCTCATCTCCTCAAGGCTTAACCCAGCTCCTGTATCACTGCTTATCTTCATGAGGGCAATGTCGTCGGCCTCTAGGATGTTTATCTCGTAGATCTCGAATGGAAAGTTCAGCTTCCTGTAAATGTTAATCAGAGGGCCACACCTCCACTTCGTAGAGATCTTTTGTGGGGTTAGCCAATAGTCTCCTACACATCTCGTCCACGAGGTTCTTAGCGCTATCAAGAGAAGGTGCTTCGAGCTCTATAGAGTATAGCTTGCTTACTCTTACGCTGTACACATGATATCCGAGATCGTTTAACGCCTCTTTAGTAGTCTCACCTTCAGGATCAAAGAAGCCAGGCTTAAGCTTCACAATAACCTGAGACTTGAACTTCATTTTTCTCGCCACTCAAATAAGTTGAGGACTACTACCTCAAAAATAAATGCATAGTGGGCCCGCCCGGACTCGAACCGGGGACCACCCGCGTTCTGAGGAGCCACGTCAGGCGGGTATCCTAACCAACTAGACGACGGGCCCATCTCGCTAGAGGATATCCTCTCTAGCCGGTTAAAAGGGTTTTCGACCCTACACGAAAACTTTCTTCCGTAATACCTATGCTTTTGAGGAGCTCTTGCGGTACAACTATTGAGGTTGAGCTTTTTGAAAACTGTTGCTCAATGCTTCGTGTACGTTAGTAAAATCGATGGTAAGTGGATTGCAGTCATCATTGACGAGAATGAAAGAATTGTTTCTCTAAGCTTGCCTAAGGGTAGTGAAGGTGAGGCTGTCTATGAGGCCAAGAGGGTTGCGGTAGCTAACGTGAGCTATAAGTTTAGATCCGAGATGGACCCTTCCACAAGGAGAGTTGGCAGGGAAGTCGTAGAATTCATCAACTCATATATTAAAGGTGATAAACCGAAGATCACGTTTAAGTTAAATGTTGAAGGGTTAACAAAGTTCATGAATAAGGTGCTAGCAATTGTTAGTTCAATACCTCGAGGCTTCGTGACTTGTTATGGGTGTGTAGCTGAGGTTATTGAAAACCCTTATGCTTGTAGAGCTGTTGGTAGGGCTTTAGCAATGAATCCTTGGCCAATAATAATTCCATGCCATAGGGTCGTTAAGAGCGATCTTACGTTAGGTGGTTATAGGGGAGGACTTGATATGAAAAGGGAGTTGCTGAGGATTGAGGGGGTTGCTGTAACTTTGGCTGGCAGGGTTTTACCTGCGCACTTCTTAGAAGCTAGAAGACTGAGAGAATTGAGTAGAGATGCTGGAGAAAAGCTTTTAACTTCTTAGAGATTGAAGGACTTTTAAGCTTATTGTAGCTACGTGGTGAAGCTTCATGGAAGAGCTACTGATGATACCGGGTCCAACAAACGTTCACTTAAAGGCTCTCGAAGCTATGCAGAGACCTTTAACGGATCATAGAGGACCGAAGTTTGAGGAACTTTATGCTGAGCTACTTGAGAATTTAAAGTATTTCTTTCAAACGAGGAAGTGGGATGTCATACCCTTTACGGCGTCAGGTACTGGAGCTGTTGAGTGTATAATTAGTAACGCTATCAATCCCGGCGATAAGGTGCTCGTACCCTTATACGGCAACTTCACTAATAGGATAAAGGAGATTGTTGAGATCTATTATGGGAAGGTCGTGACCATTAAGATCCCGGAGAGAGAAGCCGTAACGGCAAGTCAAATTGAGGAAGTACTGAAAAACGAGAAGGTGAAAATGATCTTCGTAGTGTTCAATGAGACTTCTACGGGAGTTAAGGTGAGAGATTTAAGGGAGATAGCGAAGATAGCACACGATCATGGAGCACTCATAGCCGTTGACGCTGTCTCAGGCCTAGGTGGTGATGACCTTCCAGTAGAGGATTGGGATATAGATCTATGTGCATCTGCAAGTCAGAAGTGTCTTGCAGCTCCTCCAGGTATATGCATGGTATCAGTCAGTGACAGAGCTTGGGAGGTAATTAACTCCATGAAAGCTAGGAGTTACTACTTTGATTTAAAATTGTACAAGAGATTCTTCGTTGAGAGACGCCAAACACCATTCACTCCTGCTATTCCAATCTTTTACGCAGTTAACGAAGCTTTAAAAGTCCTAAGAGAGGAGGGAATAGAGAACAGGATAAGGAGACACAAGGTCTGTGCTGAAGCTTTCTACGCAGCTATGGAAGCTATAGGGTTGAGCTGCTATGCGAAGAAGGAGTTTAGGTCGAATACAACAATAGCCGTTGAGGTGCCAAGGAGCTTAAAGGATAGCGATATAAGGAGGATCATGAGGGAGAAGTACGGCGTACACATTGCAGGCGGTATGGCTGATCTTAGAGGTAAGATAATTAGAATTGGAAGCATGGGAATGGTGAATAGACGAATAGTCATGAGGACCATCAATGCTCTAGAGTGCACACTCAAAGAGCTTGGATGGAACTTGAGGGTAGGCTCAGGAGTGGAAGCAGCTCTCGAGGTCTTCTCTAAGTATTCAGGGGTTCAGCTCTTATAAGTTTACGTAAGTTGATTTCATTGTCTCACCTCTTCCCCCGCATCCCGCTCGGTTTCTCATCAGGCTCAGGGGCGTTCAGGGATAACCCCCTGGACCCACATCTTGAGTAACTCGGGGAGAGCTGATCTACAGAGCTCTCGACCCCTCATCGGGCTACTTCCACGCACCAATACATATAGGGTACTTATAAGCGCTCCCATCTACATCAACCAATGTGGACATGTATGAAAACCGAAACGGCTATGTTAGACGTTTAAGTGAAGAACGTCTTCAGTACTCTTTATGCCATGCTTCATCGCTATGTAGCAAGCACCCTCTACGCTAACAGCACATGGACCTACAGGATTTATTGGCGTACAAGCTTTACTGTAAAGTGGGCATTCCCAGGGATATATTAAGCCTTTCAGAACATCAGCGCATCTACACCCCTTCGGCATACCCTCCTCGATCGTTACCTCTATGTCGAATCGTTTTAAGGCATCGTAATGCTCAAATTCTTTCTTAAGTTCTAGCTTAGACATTGGTATTACACCAATACCTCTCCAGTCGCCATCGCATGGCTTAAAGACCTCCGTCATAACTCTCTTCGCTTTAACGTTCCCCTCTCTTTTAACGCTTCTCGTGTACTCTACCTCAACATCGCTTCTACCATCTCTTATTTGTTCAAGTAACATAACTAGTGATGCCAAGACATCTAAGGGTTCAAAGCCGCCTATCACCATCGGTTTTCCATACCTCTTGGCTATGGGCACGTAGGGCTCTGATCCTATGATGGTTGACACATGGCCTGGACATATGAAGCCCCCTATTGCTATGTCACCGCTTTTGAGTAAATGCTCCATAGCTGGTGGTATGAGCCTGTGACTTACTATTAAGCTGAAGTTCTCAGGTACCCCTCTCATTAGCTCTATAGCTGTCGTGGGAGCTGTGGTCTCAAAGCCTATGGCGAAGTGCACTACTTCACGCTTAAGCTTCTTGGCAATGCTTATTGAGTCCGCTATGCTGTAGACTATTCTAACGTCAGCACCTCTAGCCTTAGCTTCCATAAGCGACGTACCTCTAGCACCTGGAACTCTAAACATGTCACCGTATGTTGTGAGAACAACGTTTTTAGATAGAGCGAGGTCTATGGCTGCTTGAATCTCAGCAACGCTCGTAACGCATACTGGGCAACCGGGACCAGATCTAACTTCAAGACCTTTGGGTAATAGGCTTCTCAAACCAAACCTAGATATTGTCCACTCGTGAGTCGGCCAGGGCTTAACCCCGTGTACCGCATACGTGCATTATTATCAGGTGCTCTAGTGATAGCTCCTTGAAGAGCGTGTATATCTTCTTGGATAGAGCACTTGCAATTCCTCCGTCTCTAAAAGGCTCAATCATCTCAGCCATACGTTGAGAATGGAGCGAAGCCTAATAACTGTTTTTCCAACTCTCTTTTATTGCGAGTACGTATGGTTAAGAAGGTCTTAGCGTTAGGCGACTTTCACATACCTGAAAGAGCCTATTGGATACCTGAAGAGCTAGAGAAGGAAGTTACTAGGGAGAGTTACGACATAGTGCTTTGTACTGGAGATTTAACGACTGGAGAAGTATTATCATGGCTTCAAAGGCTAGCATCTGAAGTCTACGTGGTAAGGGGCAACATGGATTACTTGAAGCTACCTCTTCAGCTCGTCGTTAATGTTGAGGGTTTAAGGGTTGGATTATATCATGGAGCAGGAGTGCATCCTAGAGGTGACCCAGTTAAGCTAGCGGTTAGGGCAAAGCAAATCAACGTTGAGGTGTTGGTTACTGGGCACACTCATTACCCATACACTACATTCGTGAAGGAATATGGAGTCGTAATAGTTAATCCAGGTTCAGCAACAGGTGTTTGGGGCGGTGACGAAAGAGCTACGCTAACACCCAGCTTTGCAATCATGTGCATTAGGGGTAGGGAGCTACTCATCGAACTAAAAGAGCTAAGAAACTCGCATTTTGAAGTAGAAAAGTACAAGTTTCAATTGTAGTCTCGTAAAAATGTTTGTTTCGCATAGGTTTAATAAGATTTGATGTTATTCTCCCGCTACTATTATTACGCATGTCTCTTTTCCGTGTAGCGGCTTTATCTTCTCTTTAACCTTTCAAAGCTGGGGGTAGTCTCTTCTTTCTGCACCTTGTAACACTAATACACTTTATTACCTCAAACCTCAGCCAAGTATATCCAGGGAACACTTCATCAAGGTGCTTTAAATATGGAAGTAAGCTAAAGAGCAACAACGGTGGTAGAGTACTTCATTACATTAAGTAAGGAGAAGCAAGGCAATGACATTAGCCAATATGAACTGATATAAGGGCTTAACCTCTATAGCTCTAAGCTTATTGCTTTAGCTATTTCTCTCCAAAGTCTTAAAGTCTCTTCGGCTTCCTCTTGATCTAATACTTGAATTGCATAACCTGTATGAACTAGTACGTAATCTCCAGGTCTTACTTCCTTCTCTAAAAGGGATAACATAACTTCTCTCCTAATGCCTCCGAAGTCTACGAGAGCCCTATCCCCTCTAATCTCAACAACTTTACCTGGTACAGCTAGACACATTGCAGCAAGAGGAAGGAAGGGATAACTTATAAGTGTAGCTGTCCGCTTTTCTCTGCCCTAAAAACTGTGGAGGTGCTACGATGTCTCTACAGAAAGGAGATTTCGTGCTTGTTGATTACGTGATGAGGGTTAAGGACACCAACGAGATCATAGACTTAACTATAGAAGAGGTTGCGAAGAAAGAGAAAGTCTATAGAGAAGATGGAGTGTATGAGCCCGCTCTGATAATTTTAGGTGAAGGCTGGACCTTAAAGGGTGTTGAAGAGGAGCTCTACAAAATGAATATCGGTGAGAGCAGAGTAATTGAAGTACCTCCCGACAAGGGCTTTGGTGAGAGAGATCCGAGCAAAGTCAAAGTAGTTAATGCAAGAGAACTTACAAAGCGCGGAATAACTCCACGAGTAGGAGCTAGAGTTGAGCTAGATGATGGAGTAGCAATTATAAGAAGAGCTGAGGGCGGGAGAGTGATCTTAGATTATAATCATCCTCTCGCTGGTAGAACAATAACGTGTGAGATAAGGGTTGTGAAGAAGATCGAAGATGTAGAGGAGAAGATAAGAGAGCTAGTACACGTAAGGATTAAGAGGGTCGACAAGGAGAAGTTCAAGATAGACGTATCGAGCGATGGCGTTGTGTCCATCGAGCTACCTCCTGAAGCCTTCACTTATGAGGGGCTGCAGTATGCCAAGAGGGGCATAGCTATTGACGTCGGTCGCTACATATCCGGGGTAAGTGCTGTTAAGTTCGTTGAGACGTACACGATAAGCCAGGCAAAGATGGAGAAGGAGGAGGAAAAGGTCAAGAAGGGGTAAAAGAAAAACAAACTTTAAGTGGGTGCTAAGCTCAAGGTGATCGAATTTCAAGTGAGGACTAAAAGCATTTTAGTGTTCTCTAATCTCTTCTAAGTTAAGCACTATGTGGAAGAGCGTAGTTAAAAAGTTTGAAGAATCTCCTGCAAAACTAAAGGTTGCCAGATTACTTATAGAGAATGGATTAAGGATAGGGGATGATGGCAAGATATATTGTGGAGACATCGAGATACCTGACATGAAGATAGCCAGGGTCTTGGATATTGATCGAAGAGTTGTCAGAGAGACCGTGAAGTACATAATGAGGGACGAGGTTTTGCGAAAGGTCTTCACTATGCTAAGACCGGCAGGAGCTTTACTCAGAGATGTTGCAGCACTTTTTGGTTACGGAGTTCTCGAAATCAGGGCTGATCCAAGTGCTGTTGGAATAATAGCAGGTGTATCTCAAGCGCTAGCTAGAGCTAACATAAGCATAAGGCAAATTCATGCCGAGGATCCAGATTTAAACCCAGACCCCAAGTTAATAGTGATAACTGAGAAGCCGGTACCAGGTGAGGTTATTCAGGAAATTCTGAAGGTACCTAATGTAAAGAGTGTAACCATAATTCAAAGGTAGGCGATTACCATAATGCTTAGCAAAAGTTTGGCTGAAGAGATAATTTACAGCATCGCTGATGGAATTAGAAGCTTTCAGAGGAGAATGATAGTCCTATGTAGTTCCGGAGATGATAAGGTTGAGGTAGCTGCTCAACTTGTTGACTTATATATTGAAAATATAAATAGAGCTCCCTCAATGCTCTACGTCATTGACTCATTTGATGAGATGAGCCTTGGAGTTAGAGGTCTTAAGAAGTTTCGTGAATTTCTAAAGAGCAACATAGACTTTCAAACTATAACGTATCTCGATACCGAATCGGTAATGGGCTTGACCTACGACATACTAATCTTGGATGTTGTGGAAGAAATGCGGCCTAACGATCTTGGAAGGCTTATCGAGACCGTTAGAGGAGGAGGCTTCATAATATTATTAGCTCCACCTCTAAACCAGTGGGTAAAAAATGTTACTCGCTTTCAGAGGAAGCTATTAATTCCACCCTACACTACCGAGGACCTAAAGAGGTTCTTTACTCGAAGGTTCATCAACAAGCTTAAGGAACATAAAGGTATTTGGGTTATTGATTTAGAGTCAGGGTATGCTAACTACAATAAGCCTATTGAAGTTAGAATTGGTGAGAGCAAAATAGAGCTACCACCAGGTCCTCTATTCCCGAGAGAGTTGTACTTGATGTCTAAAACTAATGATCAAGTTAAGGCTCTCTTGTCAATGGAGGCTTTCCTCAAGGAGAAGAGGTACGTCTTAGTCATCACTTCCAATAGAGGGAGAGGTAAGAGCGCTATTTTAGGGTTAGGGTTAGCTGGTCTCCTCAATGCTGCTAAGAGGAAGTTTAATGTCGTAGTAACTGCTCCATCACTCTACAACGTTCAAGTACTCTTCGAGTTCTTGAAGAGAGGCCTTGAAAAGCTGAATATGAAGTTCAAGGAGGAAAGAAGTAAGGAGGGATTGACAAGGGAGGTTCATACTCAAAAGGGTAGGGTAATGTACAAAGAGCCATACGATGCTGCCTTCACAGATGCCAAGATGGTTATTGTTGATGAGGCTGCTGGTATACCTGTTCACTTACTATTGAAGATTAAAAGAAACTTTAAGAGAGCAATTTTCTCGTCGACGGTCCATGGTTATGAGGGGGCTGGTAGAGGGTTCAGTATTAGGTTCTTGTCAGCTCTTCGCAGAGAGAGTGGTAGAACACCTCTCCTTGAGATGTCGTTGAAAGAGCCTATTAGATATGCTCCCGAAGATCCGATAGAAGCTTGGCTTTACGATGCGTTGCTTCTTGATGCTGAGCCCACAAAGATAGAGGAGGAGCCTGTTTTAATAATGTATGAGGAGGCTGATTTAGAGAAGTGGTTCATTGAGGAAGAGAGTAAGTTGAGGGAGTTCATAGGGATTTACGTTTTAGCTCACTATAGAAATAGGCCGGATGATGTTGCGTTAATAGGAGAAGCTCCACATCACTTTGCAAGGCTATTAAGGACTGACGATAATGCAATAGTAGTCGCTCTCCACCTAGCCAGAGAGGGGGGACTTAGTGATGAGGACATAGAGCAAATATTAGCTGGGTTTGAGCCTTCAGGAAACGTCGTCCCTTCACTTATCGTCAAATACTATCCTCCCTACAGGTACTTTGCTAAGCTTACTGGTTGGAGAATAGTTAGGATAGCAGTGCATCCTCAGCTTACAGATAAGGGGTTAGGAAGTCTTGCTCTCCGAGATCTATGCGATGAAGCTAGAAAAGAGGAGGTAGATTGGGTTGGAGCAGGTTTTGGTGCTACAAGAGACCTATTAAACTTCTGGATAAAGAATGAGTTCTTCCCAGTACATATAAGTCCAACGCGAAATCCTGCTTCAGGTGAGTATAGTGTCATTGTTATTAAGCCTATCAGTAAGAAGGCTCAGAAGTTAATGGAGATAGTAAACAACGAGTTTAAATTGAGGTTCCTTAATAGTCTTTACGATACTTATTTCGACCTCGAAACTGAAGTAGCAAGATTGCTCCTCCGTTCGCCTTACGGTAGAAGCGAAGTCAAGTTGAGCTTGTCTAAGACTCAGAGAGCGAGGTTGAAGGCTTACGTTAATAGCATGGTGACTTATGAGGCTGCTAACGATGCCATAGGAAAACTTGTGAGGGCCCACTTCATGCTTAAAAGTAGTAGAAGGGTTCAGCTTGATTCTATGGAGGAGGAATTACTTGTAGCTAAGTGCCTTCAAGGCAAAAGCTGGAGCGAGTCTGCAAAAGCCTGTGGAATCGCTCAATCGAAAATTAAAAGTGCAGTTCGCGGAATCGTGGCAAGGCTTTGGGAGGGCTATAGAATTGAAGAAGCTTAACTTCTCTAAGGAGTACGGGAGGAAGATAGAGGAGGGATTAAAGAAGCAGACTATTAGGCTTAGTACAAGCCTGAAAGAAGGCGATAGAGTAAAAGTAATTGTTGGTGGGAAAATCTTAGGAGTTGCTAGAATTACTAAAATCGAGAGAAAGATTATTGAGGAGCTGACGGAAGAAGACGCCAAGAATGATGGTTTTGAGAGCCTGGCTCAATTAATTAAGGCTCTTAAAAAGCACTACGGTAAGATAAATGGTAAGAATGAGATATGCATAATAGGATTTGAAATGGAGAAGAAAGCTACATGATCTCCTAATAGCATTTTATCGATGCCATGTAATCAGCAGAGAGCTTGTATCGTTGATAATTTTTCATCACATACTTATTCATCAGCTTTCTGCCATTTCCAAGGCTTAAATCATCAGTAGTGCATCGAGTCTTGAGGTGCATAGAGATCGTAAGCGTGATAGCTTAGGAGCAAAGATAGTTTTAGTGAGCTAGACAACATGTCTTAAATCGCCATTTACACTAAGTTCCTTAAGCAAAGACGTAGCTCTATATAGGATTTTCTCGCCTGGTCTAGGTAGTGTTAGTGTGTAAGCTTCTTAAACCCTTATCACTCCTCACATCAAACTTATTGCCCCTAGACTTAAAAGAAGAAGGAGAATTTTAAGCTCTCAAGACTGGCGCCGGGGGCGGGATTTGAACCCGCGTGCCCCCAAGGGGCACCGGCTTTCTGGCCTCAACTATGAGATCTCGAGGCCGGCGCTTTGACCACTCAGCCACCCCGGCTCGTTGAAGTTAATTCTATGAGGTAGCTTATATTTCTAAAGCTTAGGCGGTGAAAAGTTGAAGAAGCTCTTCAGTACCAGTGGCATTAGGGGGGTGTACCCTCATGAGGTATCCCCTACGCTTGCCTTTAAGCTAGGCTGTGTTTTGACGTACATTTTTGGTAAGGAGTGTACCGTTGGCATTGATGGTAGGCTTTCCTCACCGGTCTTGGAGTATGCATTGATATCAGGGCTCATGCACTCTGGTTGCAATGTAAGAAGGATAGGGTTAGCTCCTCTTCCCATTACGGCTTATTCTGTTAAGAAGGTAGGGGTCAAATTTGGCGTGATGATAACAGCGAGCCACAATCCTCCTGAGTACAATGGGTTCAAGGTGTTTCGTGAAGGTGGATTGGAGCTCATGCCCTCGGAGGAGGAGTTAGTGGAGGAAGCGATCTTAAGGGAAAGCACGGTTCCGCGTTCTTGGAGTGATGTTGGCTCCTGCATCAGCTATAGGGAGGTGATTAGTGAGTATATCAGTGACTTGTTAGACTTCTTGTTGGATGAAGACTCGAGGTGCTCGACTTCGGACCTCAAGGTTGTCGTGGACTGTTGTAATGGTCCTGCAGCCCTCGTAACCCCTATGGTACTAGCCCAGCTTGGAGCTAGGGTTATAGCTGTAAATGCAAACATTGATGGTCACTTTCCAGGTAGAGAGCCTGAGCCTAGACCAGATGTTTTAGTAGACTTGGGGGGATTTGTTAGCAGTACAGGTGCTAGATTGGGAATAGCTCACGATGGTGATGCTGATAGAGTAGCTATCATAGACTCTAACGGGAGCTTTGTTGTTAATGACAGGATAATAGCTTACATGGCTAAGAGGGCTTTAGAGCGCAGTGAAGGTAGGATTGTAGTAACTACCATAGACACATCGAGGTGTATTGATGAGGTCGTCGATAGGTTTGGCGGTGAAATCGTGAGGACTAAGCTTGGAAAGACTCATGTGGAGCTCAGCAAACGATCCGACATAGCTTTAGCAGCTGAACCTTGGAAAATAATTAACCCCAAGTGGGGTCCTTGGGCAGACGGTATATTGACGGCGGCCACGCTAGTTCATGATTTAATGGAGAGCAGAAAGAACTTGCAGGAGCTGCTAAAGGACATACCAAACTACCCTCAGATTAGGGAGAGTTATCCATGTAGTGATGAAGAGAAGGTTAAAGTAATGAAGAAAGTTGAGGAGGAGTTAGAGAGTGTAATAGGCAATGTCGATGAAGTTTGGAATTACGATGGCGTAAGAGTTAATTGTAAAGATGGCTCTTGGATTCTGATTAGAGCCTCTGGCACTGAGCCTAAAATAAGGATCTACGCTGAGGCTAAGAGCTTATCGAGACTTAATGAAATAGTCGAAAAGGGGAGGAAGCTAGTCTTTAGAGCTCTTAAGGCTTAATGACTAAGTCAGCTATGTCCACGCTTATTTCTCCAATAATCCTTAAGCTTGTTACTACCGAGCTAACGTTGAAAGCCATTGTTGGAGGAAGCTTCAATGCTTTTATGTTTAGTTCATCAGCCATGCCACGCATTCTACTGCTTAATCCTATGACTTGTACTGAAAGATCGTAGTCAGACTTCATAAATGCGTTGAAGGCACTATTGTGCATTCTATCTACCAAGTTACTCAGTTCAATTATTTCCTGCTCTATACCCAGTTTCGTATTGCAAGGTAACAGCCTTATCGTGCTCTTGGCTATCGAAACTGCTTCGTCACCTATACTCTCAATAGATTTAGCTGCAAGTCTATAATCTAGACATTCATAAAGCTTTATTCCAGCTTTCTCAGCTAACCTAGGGTTTCTTATAATTGTTCGTAGCTGTCTCACTATTAAGAAGTATATTCTGTTTAAATCTTCATCCCTCTTTACGACGCTTTGAGCTAACTCGACGTCGCGTTCAATCAAAGCCTTTATGGAGTCCTCCCGCATTTGTTGCGCTATAACGTTAGCCCTCTGAAATAGGCTTCTAAGAGGGACAGCTAGTGGCGATAAGAGACATTGGAGAGTGATTTCGTTGGCTCTCTCCTCTATTACCTCAACCCCTATTAGTGGGGCTATAGCCTTCTTTATTCTCTCCTTTTGTTCTAGTGTTAATTTTAACTTCGAAGTTACTTTAATTATGTCATGGCCTATAAGGTATCTACCCAGCAAATCCCTTTCAAGAGTATCGCTGTACTCTATACTCGTCTCACTTAGCTTCTCACCTCCCTCAGCTTCAACACGTGCTTTTACAAGTAAAGCACCGTCGTCAAGTTCTTCGATGAAAACCTGGTCACCACTCTTAAGATTCATTCTTAGAGCCCAGTTCTTAGGAACGGCAAGAAGGAAGCTACCACTTTTAGTCTTTAAGACCTTTCTTAGGTGTGTTGTAGACACGTCCTAGTTCCCCCAACCAGCTTGCTTTGAAGTCCAAGTTTTAGTTTTAAGCTTTAAACTTAAGGTAGGCTTATTTTAATATTAACTTACCTCGCTTCATAGCAGAAGGGCTCTTGAAACAGCTTTAGCTATCCTATTTGCTATTCTTACAGGCTCAGGAATCCTTCCTCTAATGGTTACTCTCCTGAGGATCTCGAAAGCCTTCTCAAATTCTATGCCAACAACCTCTAAGAATATGGGATTTTCTTTGGGATGCAACTTCGCTTCGTATATTGGGCTGATGGAAGCCAACCTCTCAAAGACTTTGTAACGAATCTCCCAGTCTTCGAAGTGCTTCTTCAAAGCATTAAGGACAGCTTCATTATCAGGTCTTTCAGCTGTTACTACCACCACAGGTGTTTTAAGAGCTTCATGAACAACGACTGGGTCTATCACGTTAAAGCCTCCAAAGGTAACCCCGCCAAGTATTATCATGTCCAACAAGCCTAAGTGCTCAGCAATGTCTAACAGCTTCTCAGTTGCATCTAAGCCATCAACATCTATTAGCCTTAAAGCTATCTCCTCTATTTTTAAGCCTTTAGTTAAAACACCGCATAAGATCGTTTTACCCTTCCTTTGAAACTTGTAGGAGCTAAAGGAGCCATCTTCTACTCCAAGCAACCTCATCTCCATCACGCTAAATGCTGTCGGCAAGAATTAAGGTTGAAAGCCTTAGATCATTCTTTAAACCCTCTACGAGAGCTTTTTCACTTATAGCTAGGTTAACTATCTTGGTTCTACCATACCTGCCTTTACTAACCACTTTAGCATTTACTATTCCGAGCATGTCGAGCTCATTTATTATATCGCTTACTCTACGCTGCGTAAGCTCATCTATCATGAGTTTCTTGCATAAGCTTCTATAGGTCTCATATATCTCTCCGGTAGTTGCCTCGCTCTTCCTTCTCCTTACAAGGTAAGCAGCTATGGTGATCAACTTCGTGTGTATGGGCATTGACCTTATAACTTCAACAGCCCTATCCTTCTCAATCTCTCTGTAAGCTTTTCTAGCATGATCTTCGAGAACCTTTGGTGAGCCCTCTCTTTCAGCTATCTCGCCGGCCACTCTAAGTAGGTCTAAAGCTCTCCTAGCATCTCCGTGTTCACGAGCAGCTAAAGTAGCGCAAAGAGGTATCACAGCTTCGTCTAAGACACCCTCGTAAAAGGCTTGCTTAGCTCTATCAGCTAATATGTCTGCCAGCTCTTCAGTCGTATAGGGCCTGAAGACAAGCTCCTCTTCACCTAGCGTGCTCTTGACCCTAGGGTCTAGGTACTCAACAAATTTTAAGTCGTTTGTTATGCCTATTATCGAGACCTTAGCATTATGTAGGTCTGGGTTTATTCTAGTGAGTTTGTAGAGTACATCGTCTCCACTAACCTTAACTAAGAAGTCGACCTCGTCTAAGACTACGAAGAGTAAATTCTTCTCTTTATCAAGAGCTCCAATAAACCTCCTAAAAAGCTCGGCTGTAGAGAGACCTGTAAATGGTACTCTCTCGTTTAAGTAATTGCATAGGTTGAATAGGACGCGATAGCTCGTATTTTCATTACGGCAGTTTATGTAGGCAACCTTCAACTTTACGTCTTGAGAGTAGTTTCTCGCATATGTCTCTATCTTTCTAAGCACGTACTTCGTTACCGCGGTCTTCCCAGTTCCAGGAAGACCATATATGAAGACGTTTGACGGCCTAACTCCTCTAACTGCTGGAGCAAGTATTTCAGCAAGCTTGTTAATTTCTGCCTCCCTATGAGGGAGGTATTCAGGGACATAATCGGGTCTAAGCTTTTCTCTATTCTTAAAAATTCTAGCTGACAGCATCCTGTATATTATTTCATCGATGGACAAGCCTGACACCACGACTTGAAAGCAGAAGCAAGACGAGTTAGTGCTAATATATCTCTCTCAGAGGCTTAATATCCCTTAGCTCGAAGAGGCTTTCTCACAGAGTAACACTCTAAAGATATACCGTTGTCGTTATGTACGTTGGTTCTGTGTGAACTTTGTATTATCCCCGCTTCTTCAGGCTCTTCTTGATCCGGCATACGCTGCATACGTCCCCTCTAGAGGGCATGCCACACCTCGAACATGATTTCCAATTGATAGACCTCGAGGTTAAGCCGGATAGCAACGGTGATACCCTCTTAACGTGGCTTTTAAGGAAGGTATGCTTGAATGCTGGGTACATGAGTTCTATGGACTCTACAAGCTTTTTCCTCCTATTCAACTTAGATTCACGACCAAAAGAGCACTGAGTTAAAGTATATGGCAAGGACTTAATGTCAGCGTAAATTTTAAGTTCAAAATCTGTCAACTCGATGAGAGGTTTTATCCTGGGTATAGCTTTAGGGTGTATAAGCTTAGTGACAGGTTGAAACTTTAAGGCTTCTAGTAGATCACCTCTAATGTAGAAGTCCCAAAGTATTGCAACTGCGTCATCCAAGTTATGACCTGTAGCTATCTTAGTGACGCCATAAGCGAGACCGTAGTAGTTTAAGATGTAGCGTCTCATCAAGCCGCATAACGAGCATATTCTTCGACGCCTGCTAGTTAGTTCATCCAGCCTATAGCCCAGAAAGTCCTCTAAGCTCACAATGGTGAGCTCGACGTTTTCATATTTCACTAATTCCTCAGCTTTTTGTCGACACACATCAGAGAAACCCTTAATCCCCAAGTCTATGTGCAAGCATATAACCTCGGTATCGGGCATGATCCTCCTGATTAGATGTAGTAGTGCTGCACTATCCTTGCCGCCAGAAATAGCTACTAGAATCCTATCGTGCTTCTCTATCATGTGATACTCGTTAATGGTCCTCGCCACTTTACGCTCAACAAACTTAACAAAGCATTTTCCACATAAATTGAGCCTCGCGTAATTAAGTCTAATCTCTGCCTCCTCTACACGGCAATGTCTACAAATTCCTAAGCTCTTTGATGTCGTTCCCCCCTTCATAAGCACAGTAATTATGGTTTATTCAAGACATTAAGTTTTCCCTTTACCTTGACGGTTCCTAGCTAGAGGAACAGCAGGGTTAAGTCGATGCTGCTAAGAAAGTGTGAGATAAACATTAAAAGCAGCCTTATTTAAGGCAATGTCAAGGCCGAGCAAGCTATCAACTATGAGAGTAGCAAGCTTAGAAAGTAGTTTACTGTCTAATTTTCGTACGTGATGATATCTGCGTTAAAGAACCAGCTTGCCACGAGTTGTAGGCTCTTATCATATTGGCTGATGAAGTGTCGTGGAAGACATAATCTAAGTGCGTCACCATGAATATCAGTAAGCTCTAAAGGCAAGACTATAAGCTACCACTATTTGGGGAAGCTTGCTAGAAAGAATAGGTTGACAAGTGATGTTTAGCCATAATTTTAGATTCCGTTCCATGCACACTTCTCAATAAGAGACTTGAAGAAAGCAATTCTAGAGATCCATGAATTAAAGGAAGCTAAACGCTCTAATATTATGCTGAAGTCAGTACAACGTTCAAAACACAGGGGGCATGAGGAACCGAGCAATATCAAGTACAAGTACTGTGAGTATATATCTAAGGGTGGAGAACCAGCTATGAAGCTAAGGAAGGAGAATGGGAGAGTAGAAGATAATTGAGCAAGAATTTGAATGACTTGAAAAATCTTGAGAAGGTGCATGCGCTATGATCGCAAAAGCTCAATGCACTCGGCAAGAGAAACATTTAATGTCTGTTACACAACATTTATTAGGTTAAAAAAGCATTTACCCTTGGGTATAATTTTTGTTTGAACCATTTGTGTTGTATGTGAGCAAGAGGTTTATTGATAAGGCCTCTAAAACTTTTGGTTTGGGCCTCATAGTTAGAAAGCCTTTAGTGGAGATTCTCAGAAAAATGAATGTAAAGTTTAAAGAGCTTGATAGGGATGAGGCCAAGGCGGCCCTGGACAGAATTGCTGAGACTAGAGGCATAACAGTCACGGCTAGTCAGCTTATAAAGAGCTTAGCGCTTGCCTTCTTCCTCCCCACAGGAGTGTTTATTGCAACAATGAAAAAGGTGTTTTACAGGTCTGGAGTTGAAACCGAAGACAGCATAATACTGGAGTTCCTAGCAGAAATACCAAGGGTGTTCAGGCCAACACTTTTCTACGACGTATGGCTCATCGTGCCAAAAACTGATATAGGAGAATTAAACGCAAAACAGATAATCAAGACAATAGTAGAGAAGACAGGAGCTTCACCGCTCACAGAAGAGGAATGGGAAGACGCCAAACCAATCATAGAAAAGCTTAAAGGAAGACTGGAGGTAAAAGGCATAACAGAAAACTTCTGGAAAAACCTGTAAACCAATTCTTTTAATTGTAGTAAATACTTGTATCTATGTTTTGAGCATCTTTTAATAAATTATCCGAGTTTGTATCGGCAGAGATGAAGCATTTTATTGATGTCTCAGATCGTCATATTCTTGGAATCTCAAGGAAGGCTTTGACTGAGTTATTAAGTCTTTAGGCTTAAATACCGTAGAACCGATACAAGTTCTACTGCTTCCCATGATCCTCAGACATTACTTAATCATGAGCTATGACAAAGGGTCGTTCAAGCTGCTCCATGAGAAATGTCCATTGTTCACGCTTCTTAACCTTTTACGAGCTTTAGGGGGAAAATAAATTCGAGAGAAGACATAATGGTGCTTAGAGTTAGTATTCATAGTTTCCTTTTTGCCGAAAATACAATTACTATTGAGGGGGTCGGGAGGGCGTATATGTAAAATAAAATTGTAAAATCTATTTCTCGCAAAACACAGGCTCAATCAAATCCTTGTATTTAATGCTAAACTCTCATTGATTAAAGGAGAAGAACGTTCTCTTTACTTAAGGATTCGCTTAAAATTTAGTGGACCGGGCGGGACTTGAACCCGCGACCTCCCGCATGCCAAGCGGGCGATCCACCAGGCTGATCTACCGGCCCTGCCATAATTATGGCGAGGTTGGGTATTAACGTTTCCATCGATGAATGATTTTAAACAAGACGATAAGCTCTATTTAACGGCTTGTTTTGCCAAGAGTACCTCCTTAATCTGCTTGATTTACCAAAGCCGCATGCAGCACAGTAGTGCTTCTTCTTATTGTAAGATCTTCTACCACATCTTCTACACTTGATGTGCGTCGCTCCTTTGTTCATTTTTCCAAAAGAAGTTGTCCCCTTAACCATGACGTAGTCCTCCGCTACTTGGATACTGGGCTTATTAAGACTATGCTATCTCCCCTAATTAGTATTAGCCCATGCTTCTTTGGCTCACCATTCTGCTTTAATTCTTCAGCATCCTCAAGGACTATGTTTAGATGTTGATCGTAGCTCTTTAACTTGCCTCGCAACTCCCTACCGCCTTTAAGTCTAACAAGTATTTGGCTACCTATCGAGGATGCCAATATCGCTAATGTTGTCTCTGACATAGTTGGACCCTGCCAAACCTAACTTTCGTTCTATTGTTAAAAATATATACTTTTTTAAGCTTAGCAGTAAAATGCTCAAAATGGTTGGTTATGTCAAAAGCGCATAGACGCTTCTTGAGTAAGAGCGAGAGTAAAGAGATAGTATCGGCTATCGAAGAAAAGTTTAAGCTTAAAGCTACATTAGACCGTAAATCCAGGTGGGAAGTAGTTCAAGTGGGTAAGGACGAGTGCGTGTATGTCATCGATGGTGAGCCGATAATCATGAAGATATCGGGTAAGCTTATCCCATCTTTAAAGGCATTGAGTAATGGCTTAATAGAGCTGCCCAAGATCGTAGTTGACTTGGGAGCTGTTAAGCACATAGTCAACGGAGCTGACGTAATGGCTCCCGGCATCGTTAAAGTTCAGGGAGAATTTGCGAGAGATGACTTGGTCGTAGTAATCGATGAGAAGCACGGAAAGCCTCTATGCATTGGCGTAGCCATAGTCTCCAGTTCAGAAGTAGCATCTATGTCTAGAGGTAAAGTTGTGAAGAATCTACATCATGTAGGCGATAAGATATGGAGTAAGCTAAAAGATTTAGGTCTCATGTAGTTTTAATGACGGATCTCCGTCATCTGATCCTGACGGAGTCCAGAAAGTCGGGTGTTAGTGTAGGAATCTTGTAGTACCTCTCTATGCTTGAAGCTAGGCTTGCTATTTTCTCGCTTTCTCCATGACATAGTATTATCTTATGAGGCTTCGGCGCTACTCTCTCCACAAATCTTAGTAGTTGCTTTCTATCACTATGACCACTAAATCCCTCACACGTGTGTACTTCCATCTTGACCTTGGCTGCTATGGGCTTACCGTCCACGTAATCGACAATTACCTCCTTAGCCCCCTCTTGGACTATCCTACCGAGAGTTCCTTCAACTTGGTATGAAACGAAGATTAAGGAGTTCCTCTCGTCCTCCGACATTAGCTTAAAGTACTCTAATGCTGGCCCTGCATTCAGCATACCTGATGTTGCCAGTATAATGCAGGGCTCGCCCTCAACTATGTCGAGACGCTCGTGCCCTCTAGATAAGGTAACAAAGTTCTCAGCTAAGAAGGGATTCACATCTTCGTAGAATATCTTATCTCTAATCTCTTTAGCCAAGCTCTCTGGGTAAGCTGTATGTATTGCTGTCGACTCTTGAATCATACCTTCTATGTATATTGGAATTGAGGGTATGAGCTTCTTTTCAACAGCGTTGGCTAGTACCAACATTATCTCTTGAGCTCGACCTACAGCTAGTACTGGGATTAGCACCTTACCTCCCCGTTCAAGAGTCCTGTTCACGATCTCTATGAGCTTTGCTTCAGTTTCCTCCCTTGACGGCATCACATCGTTTGGTCCACCGTAAGTCGACTCCATTATTAGTGTTTCAAGCCTAGGAAACACATACGTTGCCGGTTCCAGTAGTCTTGTTCTACCATACTTGAAGTCACTCGTGTACACTATGTTGTGCAGGCCTTCACCTATGTGTAAGTGGACCATGGATGAGCCGAGTATGTGACCAGAATTGTGCAGCGTTAATTTCACTCCTGGAGCTATGTCAGTGACCTCCCCGTGATTTAAGGATATAGTGTGTAGGAGGGCCATCTTAACCTCTCTTATACCGTATATTGGTGTTCTTCCTTCCTTCTCAGCTACGTCTAGATAGTCCTTCAATATTAATGCCATGAGCATTTTAGTTGGTTCACTGCAGTAAACTGGTCCACGGTAACCGTACTTGAAGAGTAATGGTAGAGCTCCACAGTGATCTAGGTGAGCATGCGTTATTACGACAGCACTTAGCGAGTCCACGTCGAATTCGTCGATCCAAAATGCTGGGAACTCATTCATGTAATCCCTAACACCAGGTTTAGCCCCGCAATCAAGCAGTATCTTGTCCTCACCCACATCTACCAATACGGCTGAGCGCCCAACCTCTTTAAACCCTCCCAGAGATGTTATCCTTATGTTATCGACCTTGTAAAGCAGGGGTCTATGGATCCTTCTTCCAACTTCCTTTAGCATCCTAAGTCTATAGCTACTATTCTTGTAGAAGAGGGCTGAGACAGATTCGATAAACCTAGATTTTAAGGGCGAGGTCCTGAGGGCTACCGGTCTCCACAAGGTAGAGACTAGAAGCTGTTTAAGGAGAGAGCTGTTTTTCCCTATAACAAGCCCTGGCTTCTTAGCCTCTATTATCATTTCCCCCATGACGTTGTCGAAGTATACGTTAGATATGCCAGCCTCAGGTGGAACAAGCTCGTAGACCAACTTCTTAGCTTCTTCTTTGTCCTTTCTAACCTCTGGGTCAGGTCTTAGAACAATTCTTTTCCTCAAAGTTTTCGCTACGGCTTTAACTATATCTCCACTAGATAAGAGGACTGATGGATTTTTAACGTACACTGCTATCTCAGGTCCTTCAAACTCTATCTTAGTTACACCTGCCTCTGCTGGTATGCTCTTCAGTATCCCTTCCCTCAAAGTCGTTAAGTAGTTTTGTTGCGCCAAGCCTCTTACCTTCCATTAACATTTAGGGTGCATAGAGTTATGGCTTGTACAATGCCTTCTCATACCTCTCTTGAGGAATCTCTTCAACACCCTCCTTAGTTATGACTACTATGTCAAACCCTTCTCCAGAACCTGGATCCCACTTCATAGCTGCTTTGACGGCATCAATAGCTATTGGGATGGCATCCTTAACTGTAAGATCATCCTTATACCTAGTTTCGAGTATGGCTAAGGCTAAAGGAGAGCCTGAGCCTGTTGCTATGTACTTCTCCTCAGTTAGTGTCCCGAAGAAGTCGATATTAAACATTCTAGGGCCCTCTCGGTCTATCCCTGCAACTATTACTTGAACTATGTATGGAAAGAACCTTGAAGAGAAGAGAAGGTTGGATAATAAGCTTGCTATGGCCTTGACCGATGGCGGTTGTTTTGTAGCGACTTTTAGATACTTGACTTGTGCTCTAATGCTATCAATTAACATTTGCGCATCAGCTACAACACCAGCTATCGTTGCATATACATTGTCGTCTATTTGGAGTATCTTCCTACCCCTCTTGTTAGCTACGTAAAATCCTGCGGTAACCCGTCTATCCGTTGTCAGTACTATTCCATCAACGCATCTAATTCCAATAGTCGTGGTCCCCTTGAATACTGGCTTTCCCATATCTTTCATCATCACCATTTGATAACACACCACAAACAAGCGGCCCTTACGAAGAGATGATTGAGTAGCTAAAAGACTGTGTGCGAACAAGAGAAAAGTATGCATATTTAAAAGTTTTACGGAGAGCGAGTGGGGTATCGATCTTGCTCGATCCTCATGACATAGAGCTTCCAAAGAAGATTCTGATCGGTAAGAACGTTATAAACAATGTTGGAGATATAGCCAAGTCCCTTGGCCTTTCAGGGAAAGCTTATGTCCTACTCGGAAAAACTGGACGCAATCTCGCAGCAAAAAATGTGCTAAACTCTCTTACAGCTTGCAACTACGATGTCGTTGATTACAACGCAGAGGAGGAGATGCTTAGAGAGATGCTTAAAAGGAGGCCTGACTTAGTGATTTCAATTGGCGGTGGTACAACCATAGATCTAGGCAAGTACGTTGCTTTTAAGCTGAATGCCCCATTCATAAGCGTTCCAACAGCTGCTTCTCACGATGGCATAGCTTCACCGATGGTATCTCTAAAGAGCCTTGGATCTCCATACTCGATTAAAGCAAGACCACCAGTAGCAATCATAGCTGACGTAAACGTAATAATGAGCGCTCCGCATAAGCTTTTGGCTAGTGGATGTGGAGACGTATTAGCTAAGCTCACTGCTGTCAGAGATTGGAGACTTGCGCATAAGCTGAAGAATGAGTATTACGGTGAGTATGCAGCATCGCTTGCTGAGATGTCTGCAAGGCTTGTCATGAAGTGCGCTAGGCTCATAGGAGCTCATAAGGAGGAGGGGGTGAGAACAGTTATCGAAGCTTTGGTATCATGTGGAGTTGCTATGTGTATAGCGGGCTCTTCAAGACCTTGCTCAGGTTCAGAACACATGTTTTCGCATGCTTTGGACATGATAGCTCCAAGACCTGCCCTTCATGGTGAACAATGCGGTATTGGAACGATAATGATGGCCTACCTTCACGGGATAAATTGGAGGAAGATCAGAAAGGCACTTAAGATCATAGGGGCTCCGACCACAGCTAAGGAGCTCGGCATAGAAGACGAATATGTAGTGAGAGCATTAGTTGAAGCTCATAAAATCAGGGATAGGTATACGATTCTAGGTGATACTGGCTTAACGTGGGAAGCAGCTGAGAGCGTTGCTAGGATTACAGGGGTGATTGATTGTCTCTAAAATGCAGAGCCAAGAGGCGATTGGATGAACCAAGAGCTCATAACAACCCTCATTGGCGAACTGCAGGCAAAACCTGGATTTAAGTTTGTGTTCAAAGGAGGTGCGGATGTTTGTAGCCAATGTAAGCTGAGAGAAGCTTGCGTAATGAAGTTAGAACAGAACACGATGTACAAGGTTGTCGAAGTATTAAGAAAGAAACACAAATGCCCCCTAAGAGAAGGTTGGGTTGTAGTAGCTAGGGTAGTAGAAGCTGAGGTTGAAGCCGTGCTCGACGCGAAAGTAGCTATTGAAGACGCCATAATAACATTCAAGCGAAAGGCTTGTGAGAAAACAAGCTGCAAGTTTTGGAGCACATGTCAGAGTCCATACGTAAAGGATGGGACGAAGTACAAGGTTCTAAAGGTTGAGAAAGAGAGCGTGAATTGTAATGGAAGAAAGATGGTGAAAGTAGTACTTAGCAGAGTTAAGACTTAATTAAGGTGCACTAGACATCAAAGTACAGGAAGAACTCGTAGGGGTGTGGTCTTATTGCCACTTCAACGTAACCCTTCATTATTATCTCAATATACTTGTCGATAGTCTCATCAGTGAAAATCGGTTTTAAAAAGTCCCTATCCGACTGTAATTCCTCAACGGCTTCTTTAAGGCTGCCTGGTAGCTCCTTTATCCCCAACGCCCTCCTCCTTTCAGGAGTCAACTGATATATGTTCTCATCTATTGGGTCTCCTGGATCTATCTTCTTCTTTATTCCATCCAAGCCTGCAGCCAATATGGCTGCAAAACATAGATACGGGTTTGCTGATGGATCTGGAGGTCTGTATTCTACTCTCTTACCAGCAATGGCCTTAGCACTTCCCCTATGATAAACAGGAACTCTTATGCATGCCGATCTATTGGACCTACTCCAAGCTATGTACACCGGAGCCTCATAGCCTGGTACAAGCCTCTTATAGGAGTTCGTTGTTGGATTGGTGATTGCTGCCAGTGATCTTGCATGCTCCATCAGCCCCCCAATGAAGTACCTGCCTATTTGACTAAGCTCAGCGTAGCTGTCGTTAGGATCGTAGAATGCATTCTTATCGTTTCCCCAAAGACTTACATGCACATGCATTCCCGATGCGTTATCACCGAATATAGGCTTTGGCATGAAGGTTGCCACGAGGTTCATCGATTTAGCTACATTCTTCACCACAAACTTGTAGGTCATGACGTTGTCAGCCATGTTGGTTAAGGTATCTCTATACATGATTATTTCGCACTGTCCCGCCGTTGCAACTTCGTGGTGGTGGGCCTCCACTAAAATCCCAAAGTTCTCCTCAAGTATCCTTACAACCTCGCACCTGAAGTCTATCAGAGTGTCTTGTGGTGGAATTGAAAAGTAGCCCTCCTTGAACCTTATCGGATAACCAGCTTGCGCTTCAGCATTCCAAGAGGCTTCTCTAGATACAATGTAGTAGGACTGGCCCTTGTAAGTGTCAAGTACATCCCATCCTGCTTTCTCAAAAACAAAGAACTCTACTTCAGGGCCCCAATATGAGGCTTTGAAGCCTTCCTCCATCAAGTACTTTTCAGCTTTTTGAGCAATGTGCCTTGGGTCTTTCTCGAGTCTCCCACGGCCAAAGCCCCAGTAAACGTCACATATGAAGCGAGCGACTCTTGATCCCTTGTTGGACCATGGTATTACGGCGTAAGTGTTGAGATCAGGCTTTAACACCATGTCTGAATCTTGAACTTCAGCAAAGCCTTTTATCGAAGAGCCGTCAAAATAAGCCGCTCCTTCGTTTATCTTCTCCTTTTCTAGAACCCTCCTTGGTACCGTGACTTGATGAAACCTACCGTTTAAGCCTGTAAACTGAAAAGTTAAGAAGCTCACTTCATCCTTATCTAATGACTCTAAGATCTCAGAAAGACTTCTCGTGATAGGCTCAAAGGAGCCATCAGGCTTCCTCCGATATGGCATGATCTTTCACCAAACACTCTTACTCTCGTAGAGAATGGTCTTATAAGCTTTGTCGATCCAAACATTTGGAGAGAATTCTCTCAATCTCTTTAAACTAATTTCAGGTTAAAAATTACTCTTTAAGAATGAATGTTCAATAGATATTGGTATTTATTGAATGAATGTTTAATTTAAGCTATCATACTTTCACCTTTCGCTTTTTTGAGAGCGCTAGTTAGGAAAACGCCTTTTTCTCTTACGCTATACTTCTATGGTAATGCTGAGAGTTAAAGACATCAAAGTCATTTCGCTTGACGTTACAGGAACTCTTGTTAGTGAAAAGTTTGTAGACTCTTTTTGGCTTGAGCTTATACCGAAGCTCTTTGCAGAGAGACATGACATAAGTGTTGACGAGGCTAAGAGAATTGTCTACTTAAGCTATGACAGAATTAGTAGAAACGACATAAGGTGGTACATCCCGAGCTACTGGTTTAAGCTCTTTGATTTGAAGATTGAGGTTAGTGAAGCACTTAAGCTAATTCGAAGCGAAGTTGAGGTTTATAACGATGTCAGGGAAGCTTTAAGGAGATTATCAACCAAGTACGATCTAGTGATTTCAAGTAACTTAAGCAGAGAATTTATAGATGTCGCTTTAGAAGTCGTAGGCTTTCAAGGGTTCAAAGCTATCTTCTCTTGCGTATCTGATCTAGGTCTCACAAGCAAGACTCCGGAGTTCTATAGATTTGTTGTGGAAAGATTGGGGGTTCATTCGAAGAAGGTGCTCCATGTAGGGGATGATTACGAAAGGGATTATGAGAATCCGGTTAGAGTAGGAATGAATGCTGTTTTAGTGAGGAGGGATGGCACCACGACTTACCCTCATGTAAAGAATCTAATAGAGCTCCTAGAGCTATTAAACTTGATCTCTTGAAATTATCTTGAATGCTGGAGGAGCTATTCTCTCACTCTTGCACTTAGGGCATTTGCTCGGCTTCTTAGGCTTATCGAGGTTAGTGAACGTAAAGCCGCATGATCGACATGACGGTGGAATCATCACTAAGACCTCATGCCCTTTAGCTCGCACGCTCTTGGCTATGTGTTTTAAGTGTTCATACATATCTCTTGGTTTGAGATCAGTTAAGCCTAGTATTGCAACTATATCTTCTACAGTTAGTGGCTCTAAGCTATCTCTTAAGACCTTGATAATCCTCTCCCTAACAGTTTCATTAAGACTCATGAGCTTCACTTAAAGAACCTGTAGGTGCAAAGAGGATACGTAGACACCTAAAATTTAAGGTTACGATAAGGTGCTGCAAGACGTGAATTAATGCGTCTTGTTCATTAACGTTATCGGGAAGATGCACGTTAAGGTGGAGATTTTATGTGAACATACGCTAGTTCTGCTATTTTCTTTAGCACTTCTATAGCGTCAAGTCTCTTTAAGTCGATTCTTCGCTCTAGGATTAGGCGAACTAGGCGATCATGTTCCATGAGGCTCAAAATACCTTGTCTCAGAGCTTCTGCTAAAACCTTCTCGTAACTTCTTTCAGAGTAATGGAGGCTTTTAGCTATTTGAATTAGCTTCTCTGCTATCACGTAATCTATGAGGCCATCATTTGCAAGTCTCTTCACGTTGTAGCGTATGTTGATCAATGGCTCCGATAGAGGCTCAAAGGTGTATGGGTCAAATATTAACGCGACCTCGTCATCAGAGAATACTTCCCCCCTTTTGTACATACGGTATACCTCACCCACACCTATCATGCCAAACTCGTCTAATTCAGCGGCTCTAAGAGCTCCAATGCTTCCACCTCCAACTATTATCGCTCCCCTATCAAGGAGGTTTAGCAGTTCTTTGGGTGAGACGGCAACGTCTTGAAAAAAGACTCCGTCTATTACGCCTATGATCTTGGCCCCGCTCTCAAAAGCTTTTGTTGCATCTCCACGCTTTATTGGAGGCATGTAGATTGCATGCTCAAATATAATGCGTGCTTCTTTATGTCTTAAGCTAGGCCCCGTAAAAACCACTATCTTCTGCTTCTCAAGCATGCTCTACCCCTCGGACCTACCCTATCTTGATCTATAGCATAGACTTCAAGTCCTGGAACCACAACCTTAACCGTCGGAATTGAAACCTCAGGTCTTGTTAAATTAACCACTACAACCCTATCAAAGCCCCTTCTCCTCAAGACATCTATAACGAACAATATTTCATCGAGTATGTCGTCCTTAGCTAAGTAGGGTAATTCACTCAACTTCACGATCTCATCAGACTTGGAGAACCAATGTTTATTGATACGCTTTATTCTATCGTAACCCATCATTCTCATTAGGCTAGCTCTATGAGTATCCTCTCTTGCTCCTTGAATTTGAACAAGCCTGCTTTGAGCAACTTCAAGTAGTGCTCTTATAGCTGCTATCTCTGGGTCTAAGTGGGTGCCGAACCCTATTGTTAGGAGGGCTGGATCCCTTAATAGAGTATCATCTGAGACAGCAGCAATGGTCGGTATCCCTATATCTGACGTTATATCTCGTAGGTATACTTCGATTGATGCTTTCTCAAACTTCTCCATTAACTCTCGAACCAGCTTGTACTTCATCGGGGTCTCAATTATCTTGCCACCATTTCTAGACAGCTCAGCTATGCTCCACGCATCTCTCTCTATTACCTCCATCAATCCGTGAAGCACTGCCTCTTCAATAGTATTGCCCGATGCAAGACCGTTTGTGCTGGTTCTAAATAAGTGTAGATCATCTTTAGGGCTATAAGGATGAAAGACTGCGCTAACTGGCACTAAAACATCTTCTCTTTGAACTAGGTCATGCCCCCTAATCCACCTCAGTATCGAGGATCTATCGTATGACGATAAGTTTGGGAGTATTAGGGTTGTAGGGTCTAAAACAGAGTATTTCGATGACAGTTCTCTGTACGATCCCTTTACCATCACACTTTCGTCCTGAGGGCTCACTTCAGCTGAGTACCTTTCAATTGCCTCCATAATCGCAGAGATCTTCGCTAACGTATCCGTGATACCCTTACCTGAATACACAGAGACAGCTCCTTCAGCCGCTCTCGGCCTTACACACGAGTATATCGGAATTCCTACTCTATCCAATCCAGTTATGTCGGAGATTCGAGTTACACCTATAGTCTTGATCTTCGGCTCTATGAGCCTCAGGGTATCTTCCGGTTCAAGAGCTCGATGAGTACCCACGAAGTACTTCTTAGGGCACTTAGATAGACTTACCTCCACCATTACCGTCTTGCTTAGTCTGAGTATCTAAGGTTTAAACTTTACTTCCTAACACTTTGAGTTGAACGCTGATTGTCAGTGAAGTATTTTGTGCTGCTCAGCGATGCTTAAAAAATTATGTCGAGCTTGCCATAAACTTAAAATTTAAGCTTAATCTTAATCGGTAGGAGCTAAGCTCCTCCAACTAATGTGTGAGGTGATTCTAATCTTAGCTTTATTACCTTTAGCACTCTTCTTAACGACTTTCTCTGCGGGCTTTTTAGGAGCTATGTTTGGTATTGGTGGAGGAGCGATAATAGTCCCTATTTTATCCACAATCATAGGGATACCAATTAAAGAAGCTGTTGCAGCAAGTCTTGTGTGCGTCGTAGCTACTAGTATTGCTAGTAGTCGAAGCTACATAGCACAAAAGCTTGTAAACCTACGTTTAGCACTATTCTTAGAGACAAACGCGACTATAGGAGCTATTTTAGGGGCCTTCTTGGCGATTATTGCATCACAAGGTGTGCTACACATAGTCTTGGGCTTGACATTGATAGCTATAGCCGTAGTTCAACTGAAAAATGTGCAAGCAGAGGATGACATGGTAAGCATGAGCAAATCTCAGAGTAATGAAGACTTTTTAGCTAAAGCCTTAAAGCTCTCCTCTAACTACTACGACTTTAACCTTCATAGAACCATAGAGTATCAAGTAACCAATAGCTACTGGGGGTTAGCTACAGTACTATTAGCTGGCACTTTGTCAAGTGTTGTTGGTATTGGCGGAGGTGCCATTAAGGTTCCCATAATGAATAGGATCATGAAGGTACCAATAAAGGTCTCAATGGCCACTAGCGCATTCATGATTGGGCTTACAAGCTCGATAGGCGTGATGGCTTACCTCTCCTTTGGGCTACTGAACTTTGAGATCCTACCGTTAATGGTTGTAGGGACGATGATCGGCTCCACTCTAGGCTCAAGGATCATGGGTAGGGTTAGGAGCTCAAGGCTGTTATTCGCCTTCGCCATCTTATTGATCTACTTGGCCTACACAGCCCTGAGCAAGGGGGTTCAAATAATCCTTAGTGGCTAGGAGGATTTGGCTTGATGGTTTACAATGCATTAAAGAAATTATTCACCATAGGGTTAGCGATCAGCTTAATTGCTTTCGCCTTAAGCTTCGTGCTAAGTCTCCTCGAGAATAGGTTATTGAAGGACTTAGCGGCGCTCTTCGCGACGCTTGTATTGGCGCTTACACCTCTCGCGAGCGTCGTCTTCATAGCTATGGAGGAGGCTAAGAGGAGGAATTATGGCGGATTAATGACAGCTGCTCTAGTCATGCTTGTAATATTGATCTCTTTAGTGCTAATGCTGGGAGGATCAGCTTCGTGAATTCGTGAAGTAAGGCTTAGCTACGATCACTACATAAAATCCTCTTCTCAAGCTTCAAGCTTTTCACAAAATTAAGAGCTCCTTTTATGACGACTTCTCACAATAATCTAATTAGACCCTACAATCTTTCACTCTCATCACCAAGCTACACATTAGCCTTGAGCTTTTGGACATGTGATTGATCCAAGCCCTATTTTTAAATGGCAAAAAATTAATAAAGCTAGGAGATCACAGAAGAAGCATGCCAAAATCATTAGAATCCATTTCTAAGGGTTTAAATATTTCGATTAAGAGACCGATACTGCTAGTTCCTTTCATTGCCCCAGTCGTTGTTCAATGGGTTTTCTCCATGCTTGCTCAATTGTTCCCCATAAGATACTACTTTATCGAAGAACCGAATACGCTTATACTCATGTTCGGCTCATTTATCGCTGCAATTTTGGGCTTCATAGCTGCCTGCATGCTTATAGATATGGTTAACGACGTCTTAAATAACCAGTCAATAAGTCTTAGCAAGAGCTTAAACTTCGTGGTTAGTAGAATTAGCACATTAATTGTTACAGCTATAGTTGCAGCTTTACTAAGCATAACGGTGATACTGCTTCCAATAGCTATATTCATAGTTGTTATAGCCATAATTGAGACCGTCGACGTTATTGAAAGCATAAAGAGAGCCTTCACTTTCGTGTCAAAAAATTTAAGTGAAGTCATAGTCTTCATAGTCCTCGTGATAGTTATAGGCATGGCGTTCTCCTATGGTTTTTCATTGATTCCAATAGTCGGACCATACGTAGGGACATTGGTGAGCTGGTTGCTGAACGCCGTCTTCACGGCTTCAGCAACATACTTCTACATATCGTTAAGGTCTCCTCCGCCATCACCTCCATCACCTTCACCTCCACCGTCAAGATGATTGCCTTCATATGAAGTTATGCGGGAAAATTCCATAACTTAGTTTAGAGATGGTTTTAGATGAAGTTAACGTTATGTTTACTCAGAAGATTAAGCATCTAAGAAGAGAGATGTTTATTGACTCTTTTTCGAGTCGTAAAATATTTTAAGTTTAAATTCTTTACAGTAGAGGATGTTGGAGGATCGATATTGTCGTTTCTGAAGAAGCTGGCTGAGAAGGTTACACCTCCAAAAGTCAGTTTAAAGTTAAATCTTAGTGGAAGTGTTTTTTATCTCGGTGATGATATTAAAGGAGAGCTCACTGTAATTTCTTATGAAGACTTTGACGCAGAAGACGTTAGATGCGAGATACGTTGTGTTGAGTCCGCTAAGGTTCAAAAGCGGTTCTATGACCATGCCCTAAAGAGGGAGGTTTTCAGGGAGGTTTGGGAATCTACCACACTATACTCCGCGAACCCAAGTCTTAGTGGGCCTATACATATTTCACAAGGTTTTTCAAGCACTTTTCCCTTCAGTATTCCAATTCCAGTAACCATGAAGCCAACCTCGAAGGGATTAGATAGAAGGGTTACGTGGACGATTAAGGGTGTCGTGGCAATTAAAGGTAGGCCAGATGCTGTGAGTCCGACACTTGAGATACAAGTTGCCCAGCCAGTAACCACTCCAGTTGTAAAGGAGAGGGAGGTTATCCGTGAAGTAGTTATGGTTCCATGCAAATACTGTGGAACACTATTTCCACAAACAGAGACCATATGTCCTCATTGCGGTGCTAGAAGAACAATTTAGGCTGTCTTCCCTAAACTTTGTAAGATGAAATATGTGAGATCGTGCTAGCACTCATGTTATTCTCTGGGTTAGCTTCGTTATCATGTTTTAGATATATTAAGTTAGTTTTTCCCCACAGTTTGAGCAGAACTTTGCTCCTAGCTGAACTTCGCTTCCACACTTGGGGCATTTAACTGATGGTTGTATTGGTGAACCGCAATTTATGCAGAATTTTGCTCCTGCTGGGTTTGCCATTCCGCATTTCAGGCATGTTAGAGTAGTCGTGGCTGCCTGTAGAGATGTACCACAATTGCTGCAGAACCTTGCTGTCGACAGGTTTTGGAAGCCACATTTTGGACATAATGTAAATCGTTGTGCTTGTGTAGCTGGGGCTGGTGGCGGTTGGAATAATGGCGGTATCATCACTACACCTGCACCCACAGCTGCACCAGGGCTCTTCGATAAGCTTTCAGCAGCCTTTTGAACTGTCTGCATCCTTAAAACCTCGTTTGCTGAAACTCCTGTTCTCAGGAAGAATATTCTGTCTCTCCACTCAGGTGTCGTATCAATTCCTTCAAACTTCACATCGATTAGCTCTAGTCCTATCCTCTTAAAGGCGTCGTATAGGACGTTTTTAGCCAAGAAGCTAGTTTCGTCAAGCTTCCCATAAACCTCGGCTAACGAGTACTGGCTCAATACGTCGATTAATCTCTCATTGAAGTATCCTCTAAGAAAGTCTTGGAGACTACTTGTAGTATATATTTCCTGCCCGCCAACTACCTCGTTCACGAAGAGGTTAGGATCCTCAATTCTAAACCAGAAGCTACCATAAAACTTCAGAGGAGCAAGCTCTTTAGTCTGGCCTTGAGCCCCGAACCTCCCTTGGAACTGCTTCAGTGAAACGAATATCACCGTTGCTCGGAAAGGAACTTTGTCAAATCCTGCTATAAGAGACAAAATTTTTGTGAGCAACGGTAAGTTTGCTGTTGTCAGGACGTGCCTTCCAGCCCTAAAGACGTCGTATGCTTTACCGTCCCTGAGGAAGACGGCTGCCTCATACTCGTGAACTATTAAGTTATCTCCCCAAGCAATCTCCTCATTAGGGTATCTCCAGACTATGTCGCCTTCCCTTGCACCAACCCATTCAATAACTTTAGGCATTTAGTCAACTAACCCCCTAAGAATTTCAATCCTTCTATCAATTAGCGAATCCAGTTCATCGATCTTAAGCATCAAATCGTCCATGAGCCTCTTCCACTCTTCTTTTCCAGGCTCCACCTTAACTAAGGATTCGACGCTTGCCTTAACTGCCTCAGCATTTTCTATCAAGCTCAAGTCGTGTTGAATGACCTTGTCGAGCATATTCTCCCTAACCTTGACTGCATCGAACATGCCAGCGTATCCAGCAGCGGCTCTATCTATACGCTGTATCACCCTATCAAGGCGAGACATGAGAGTATTAATCCTCCAAGCGTCTTCACTAGAAATTTTCTGCATTATAATTGGGTTAGCTAGGCTCCTCCTCATAGCGTCTTTAGCCGCCCTAAGCTTGTTGGCAATCTCGCTCCTAACAAGCCTATCACTTTCTCTACGCAGCTCTTTCTCCTTGTATCCTCGGTAACCGGGGACGTAACTAATTATTCTCTCCAACAACCCTAACTCTTCACGAACCTTTTCTGGTATCTGTTTCCTCCTCTCGTTCATTCATTCCTTCCTCCTCCAATATTCAAGTAAACCTAAGGATGAAAGAAGGATGAGAAGCAAGCCAACCAGTACTATTACGTTCACAAGCTCGTAGAGGGCGAAGGACAGACCCGTAATAGACATTATCAACCCCCAGCTAAGGTAATAGAGACGGTCTCTTCGTGATATTAAAGCGTAGATGATGGTGTAGACTCCAAAGGGGCCTATGACAAATGCTACTAGGTTCAATGGGTTGAATACTAGGAGACCTTCACCATAAACTATTGCAGCTACGCCTAGAGAAGTAATGATGACGAAAAGCGCGCTTAAGCCATAACTTATCTTCTTGGATTTCGCAGATGCCCTCATGCAATTACCTTCAACGCTGATATTCAGCAATAGTTATGTTCTTTGTAAATATAAATCTTCCTAAACGACCATACATTAATTTAGAGAGAATTTTGAATATCCTGAGAGATTATGTTCTTACTCTATATGCTTGCCCAAAGGTTATCTGTTAATCCTTTTACGCTAAAATTCGCTTTCTACAGGCTTTTAGAGAGAACGAGAGAAAGTTCACAAAAAGTAAGGGATATGTCAAGAAGTACAGGTATGGTTATGCTCATCATAGAGCTCATTCATTCTTCCTCTGACACGCTATAAGACCAACTTCGGAGCAAAGCCTGGTGATCATAAACGTTGCTCGTTGCTTTCTCAAACCCTAGAGTTCCGGAGAAAATGGTGTTTGAGTTGCTAGGAGTTTAAGCGAAGCTTTAGACAAAGCCTATAAATACATTAGTAGACGCCAGCACTGCCTACCCAGTCATGCCCTCATACTCTGTATACGAGTTAAGCGATCGATGAAGTGATGAGGCTTATCCATCGGTTAATGCCCTTTAATGGTTGCTTAAAGACTCTTAACTATGTCAACGAACCCGAGCCTCATGTCGAACTCGAAGTAGGCTGCGAAGATGATTTTGTCTATCTCCACCTTATGCACTGGATCATTTAATGATGGCGAGTCATAGGTCACATTAGCCGGTCCTACAAAAATTATCCTCTCCCCTCTTGAATCGACGTGAAAGTCTATTTCTGCATACCACTTTATTAACTGCGTAGCACCTCCCTTACCCTTCAACGGTGGAAGATGCCTTACAGAGTACAAGTATGTGGGCTTTGGGAGTATTTGATCTATTAGCTCCTTAGCTCTATAGCTCGGCTTCATAGTGAGCGTTGCTAATCTCTTACCGTGTGGTCTCTCAAGTATTCCCTGAATTAAGTCAAGATATTGATCTAACTCTATTTTAGCAAGCTTCTTAGGTGCTCCAACAACTTCTCTTCCAGCTGCAAGGGCAGCATCATTCGTTACGTAGATGTACGGGATGTAGTATCCAATGTCTCCAACCTCATCCTCGACTTGAATGGCCGTAATGTACTCGTTGTAAGTTCCAAGTGTACTGAAGCCATAGTGAGCAATCCATATCCCACCACTGTTTAGGGGTTTTAAGCCTTCTGGAATTAAGTCTCTGACGTCACTCTTAATGGTGAAGAAGGTAGTGATGGCCCTGCAGTTCACATATTCGATCCCTCTCTCTTCATCGATTTCGTAAAGAGGAGAATCAAATGGTATTCCTCTTATCATCAAACCACCTCATAGAACTTCTTCAAGAAGCTCACATCGTAATAATCCTTATTATAGTTTTCGATAACGTCGTCGCTTGCATCTAAACTTAAGACTTCAACTGTCCCATCCTCTATTAGCATTGCTCTAGAGTCTCTAAAGAACTTCTCAATTATGAAGTCCTTGCTTAATCCATAAGCGCCGAATATCTGTAAGGCGTTGTTCGCAACCTCGAATGCTATTTTCTTTGCGTAAATTTGTGCAGCCCTAGCATGCCTCGGAGATGCATCATTCGTTCTAAGCTCAAGTATTCTCCTACACGTGTACTCCATGACTTTCCTAACGTAGTAGCGTGCTGTCTCAATCTTCTCGAACATTTCATAAAGCTTGAGCTTTATGTTCTTATGCTTCACGAGAGAAGCCCCCCCTTGTACTCTTTGTTTCGCATAGTCGAGTGCAAGTTCAAAGCAAGCTCTTGCAAGTCCAACAGCAAACGCTCCCATTCCACAGCTTGTGAGACATAATAGCTGATCGCAGAATATTGCGTAGAAGGGTCCGGGGGCTACGATCACATAGTGTTCCGGGATTCTAACGTCATTGAAGAATAGCTCTCCTTGGGGGTTATCGCGCATCCCAAGCATTTCTACAGGTTTTCCCTTCTCAACCCCTTCTAGGTCTAGAGGAACTATCGCGAAAAGCCCATCAGCAAGCGTTCTTCCACCCTTGACCTGAGCATGAAGGCCGCAGTGAGTTGCAATTGGTGCTGAAGAGACCCATCCAGACTTCTGCCCTCTTATGACCCATTTACCACCATCCTTTTCAGCGATGACATTGCCAGCCCCCATCTTCTCAACAAGCTCCTTCTCCTCTCTAAGGAATATGAGGTAGTCGCTCCCATGCTGAGGCTCAGTAACTCCCCAACAACCGTACCAGTCATCTCTCTCAAGCCAGGGAACTACAAGCTCTTCGTATACTTCTTTACCGCCGAAAAGGGTTGCACATGAAAATGGAATAATGTCTACTCCTAGTGCAGTTGCGAAGCCAACACTACCCCAAGCAATTTCCTCAAGGACTATGTACCTTTGCAGTGGGGTCATCTTTATTCCCCCCTTATCTGGAGGAAGCATGATCTTATGGAAGCCGAGCTTCTTCATCTCTTTCATAACTTTGAAAAAGGGTGAGTCTGGTTTGATCCTCTCCGTAGCAGGCATCCTGTCGAGCTCTATTGATGCAGGGCGTATAACCTCGGCGGCGAATCTATGAACCTCCTCTCTAAGCAACCTATCTTCTTCACTCAATTCATCAAGGTCTAGGAAGTTCATTCTATCACTCTCATTAGATTGTGAATAATTTTGAGTCTATAAGTTTAAGAGCACTTAATTAAGCTGTCATGAACACTTATCTTGTGACTTAAATTAAAGTGTGAAACGTAAGAAGCCAACGATATTATTCATCGCCATTAATGATGGTTAATCATGTGGCAGTTATTGATGCTTGAATTACGACGTCAAACTTCCTCTCTACTTGCTCTTTCTAGCTTCAACGTTATCGTGATGGACATGTCTTAGAGTACTTCGAAGGGTGAGCGCATAAAGAACTTAGAGGTACTTCTGTAGACGTTCATAACTAAGGAAGGCTTTAAGAAGAGCTTTAATCGTCTTAAACAGTTTTTTGAATATCAGTCAAAGCAATACATGTATGCTTTCAGCATTAATGTTAGGGCTTGAAACCATGAGCTTATGCATGAAGTTCAACAACTATACGATGTGAAAAGCCCATCGAAATGCTCTAAAGATTAAAAGATTAATGGTAGATCTCAGCAAATAGAGGATCGTTTACATCTCAAGTTCCAGGAAGAATTAAGAAGCTAAGCTTATGGTCTATGCGAAGCTAAGTTACATATACTTAGAACACATCGCGCTTCGTCAGCTTGATCATGTTAGCTACGAGACTTCTTCACGTAGTACCTTATTCCTTCATACACAAGTTCTACGAGCTTGCCCTCCTTTAAAAGTCTCTCCACAACCTTCCAATCAACGTTTGCCTTCTTTAAAAGTTCTACCAATGCTTCTCTCCGCATGGGATGAACCGCTGTTATACTTAGTAAATCATGCTCAATATCTCCGGTAAAGGCGAATGTGCCCTCCTCATAACTTGTTAAGCACTTTACTTTGCTTCCTCCAAGATTTTCAGCGAACGTTTGAAGTGTTTTGTTTATAACCGTCTCCTTAGCTGGCTTAACCCATCTTTCAGCAGGAGGTCTTGTAGGTATGGCGATGTATGCTTTATCAAGTTTACTTAAGCTTCTGAGAAAGTTCGCTATTCCTAATAATTCGCCTTCGTAGTTTAGGGAGTCAATAAGCATGGTCTCGCTAACGAGTGTTCCCCTAAAAGTTTTTGAAAACTCCCTTATACCATCTAAAATGTCACTCAGCTTCAAGTCTCTATGAGGTCTATTTACGTGTCTCCACACATCTTGGCTGACTGCGTCCACTTTGAATGAAATGTAGTCAGCGTCCAACAAATCTTCCCTTACATCTCTTCGCCATAGCAGAGAAGCATTCGTTATGACTGCTATGGGGTATCCTTGAGATTTTAAGAGTGATATCTCTTTACCTAGATTAACATCTAAAGTGGGTTCTCCACTAGGTGCAAAAGTTATGTAGTCTATTCTTTCGCCCCTTAATTTGGCCTCCTTAATTTTCTTCTCAACTTGCATTAGGATGTACTTCGGTTCATAGAAGACAGTCCTTTCAACAATCATGCAGCTAGTCCTTCCCAACTGACAATAGACGCAAGAGTAAGTGCACATCTTCAATGGAACATTGTTTACACCCAAGCTTCTCCCTAAGCGCCTTGAAGGAATCGGGCCAAAGGCCAGTAACTCAACATTTTGCAAGTCTATTACCTCAAGGTCGACCACTCATTGAGCTCATCTTAGAACACATTCCTCTGCCACATCGTATTTCAAAGGAGGCTCTATTATCACTTTCTCTGGTAATGAAGCTTGATAAGTGATGACTTGAGAGGTAGAGGAATGCTGCACGATTTAAATGTAGAGCTAGTGGACGTGAGAGGTTTAAATTGATTTATTGAGGTTTAGTGCTCTACTTCAAGCCATGGATAAAGCTCTTTTAGTTTTTTCATAGCTTCTTCTATCTTTTCTTCGGGGTACTCGTAAGGTGGTAACTTTTCAGCTAAGTAGTCGCTAAAGGCTTGCATATCAAAGTGACCGTGTCCACATAATAAGAACAGTATGGTCTTCACCTCTCCAGTTTCTCTGCACTTTAATGCTTCATCTATAACAGCCTTTATTGCGTGGCTAGGCTCGGGAGCTGGTATGAAACCTTCAGTTTTAGCGAATAAGTGGGCTGCTTGAAAAACCTCGACTTGATTGTATGCTACTACATCAACCATTCCTTCCTTACTCAGTAAGCATAATGTTGGGGCTTTTCCATGGTACCTTAAGCCTCCTGCATGTATTGGTGGCGGGATAAACATGTGTCCAAGGGTATACATCTTTAGCATTGGTGTTAATCGAGCTGTATCACCATGATCGTATGTGTAGAAGCCCTTAGTTATGCTTGGACACGCTGTGGGCTCAACAGCTATGAACTTAATGTCCTTTGGAGCTTTACCTGAAACTTTATCGTAATAGAATGGCCAGAAAAGCCCAGAGAAGCTGCTTCCACCACCAATACATCCAATAATTAGGTCTGGGTAGTCATCGATAAGCTCCATCTGTTTTTTAGCTTCTAACCCAACAACTGTCTGATGTAGCAGTACGAAGTTTAAGACGCTTCCAAGAGAGTATTTAGCATCTTCGTGTGCTAAGGCGTCCTCTATTGCTTCGCTAATAGCTATACCTAGGCTACCTGGGTTATTTGGATCGTCTTCAAGAGCCCTTCTTCCACTCTCAGTATTTGTACTTGGACTTGGATGGACGTCAGCACCCCACAACTCCATTAGGATGCGTCTATACGGCTTCTGGTTGTAACTAACTTTAACCATGTATACTGTTGCTTTAAGCCCAAACAGCATACAACCAAAGGCGAGGGCTGAGCCCCATTGTCCAGCGCCAGTCTCAGTCGTTAACCTCTTAATTCCCTCCTTCATTGCGTAGTAAGCTTGCGCCACAGCAGTGTTGGGCTTATGGCTACCGGGTGGACTAAGACCCTCGTACTTATAGTATATCTTTGCAGGGGTCTTGAGTGCCCTCTCTAAGCCGATAGCTCTGTATAGAGGTGTTGGTCTCCAAAGCATGTAAGTTTCACGAACTTCCTCTGGAATGTTTATCCACCTCTCTTGGCTAAGCTCCTGAACAATGCACTCCTTAGGGAAGAGCGCCATCAATTCCTTTGGCTTTACGGGCTCCCTTGTTACTGGATTTATTGGTGGAGGTAGGGGTTTCGGAAGATCTGGTAAGATGTTGTACCATTGCCTCGGCACATCATCTTCACTTAGAATAACTTTTCTCATATTGTGTACACTCCTGAATGTTAATGTAGAAAACTGTTCATTTAAGTTATATTTAAATCTTTCTTGAACTAAAATATGCATAACTGCTGATGGTGCCCGCTATGATCGCAGCAATGACTTTTCAAGACTGAGTTTAGGATGCATTAAAAACCTAGATTCATTTCGTGATGATTGCTTTTAAGTTTGAATTAAAAAGCGAGGTACATATTTAAAAGTAAAGGTTGAAAAATAGTATTGAGAAATATGGCTTCCAAAGAGCTGCTGGACTTGTTAAATGATGCTCTTGCACGAGAGATACAAGTATCAATTCAGTACATGTGGCAGCATGTTCAATGGAGGGGGGTTAAGGGCTTCGCGGTACAAGGGGAGTTGAGGAAGATAGCTATAGAGGAGATGAAGCATGCAGAAGCTATTGCTGAGAGAATCTTCTATCTTGGCGGTACTCCCACGACTAAGCCTAAAGAGATAGTTGTTGGTAAAACGTTGAGAGAGATGATTGAACAGGATGCAAAGGACGAGGAGAATGCAATAAAGCTGTACAAGGAGATAATAGAGAAAGCTCGAAAAGAGAACGATGTAACAACAGCGACTATTTTCGAAGGAATATTAAAGGACGAAGAGGAGCACCATGATTTCTTCACATCACTCTTAGAGGAGCTTTAACCTTTAATTGACCTACTTTTATTTACAATTTTGACGCTTAATTAAATCGCGATGCAATATGCGATTTGAATTACATCTTATGAGTCCTTGAAGAAGCTGAGTTTTAATACGGGGGTCCTCCATTAACGTTTTAGCTTAAAATAATGTAGTGTTATAACAAAATAGCTTCTCTTGAAATTTTAAAAGATTTAGTTAACCTAACTTGGTCGCTTAATTACCTAATTAAAGTTCCCTTTTCTTTCGTCATCTTCCTGTTAAAAGTGTTACTAAATACAAGATGATTTTGAGTTACTCATATTATGACCGATGCTATGATCAGTCTCTCATAAATGTTAGGTGTCACTGGAAGCTTATCTGCAGATTATGAGGCTCATCCTAAACATTAATGTATCCAAAACAGTCCACAACTGCTGTATCTAGTGTTTAGACAAGCTTCCTCGCAGCGACCTTCAAATCCTCCTACGTCGAGGACTTGTAGGACTGGCTGTTTATCCAGCAATAAATTCCTCAACATCTCTTTTAGTGGCTTTTTAAGTCGAAAAGATGCTTCCTCATTCATATGCAGATGTGATTTGCATACTTCGAAACCCTCACAGTTGAGGAACGAAAGTCTCCTCTTAGCGCTTTTTAGTCCCCATAGCCATACACTTTGACCATAATTAAAGGAGCTATAGCTAGCCCCTACACAACTTCTCCTTTGCATGGATCGTATACTTGGACAGTGAGCGTCTATTAGAGGAAGCTGAAACAACAAACAGGACTATAGAAGCTGTAAAAATCGAAGCAAATGTACTGAACCTAAGTTGAAACAATAGACGAGAAGGAAGTGATTAAGAAAACTTTAATGAGATAATAGAGGGGTAGCAAATATTCCATAGCTACTTAAGGCCTAACATAGCGCTAGTATCCAAGAATTAATCTTTCTTCTCCACTTCCCTGGAATAATATTCGCCGATACCTTCAATTATTGCTATTAAACCCAATAGTGCGAGTAGCCAAGGCCAGAAGCCAACGTAAAAGAGTACAGCAAGCCCTATCAGGAAGACCCCACCGGACACATAGTGCCAAAGCCTTCTCCTCGAACCCCTATTTCTACTTATCTCGGACATAAAAGTTTCGCCTTCTATTGTTCCAGCCGAAAATTCTCTCTAAGGAAATTTAAAAATTCTCGTTGAGAGATTGAACCCTATACTAGTAGCGCTTCGTAAGAGAAGGAAGTAGACGTGAGAGGGAATTCGATTCTTCACTTCAATACTTGCTGTAGATACAAACTTGTTTAAAATTGTAAACGAAAATGCGACCAATCAACTTATCTTTATGGTGTTAAGTTCACATCTTTCTTCTATTCTTAATAATCATAGTTACTATGCGTTTAAAGTTCCTGCTATGAGCACTCCTCAATCTTCTTTGTAAAAGCTTGGAGGAATTTGTTGAAAGTGGAAAAGGTAAACGCTCCAATAGAGGATTTTCTTGCCAACGTTAAGAGGCAGTACGCGGTCTTAAGAGAGCTCGAAATGTTTGGAGAGGCAGCAAAGAACATTAACGGAGAAACTAATTAAGATATTCAGAGGTTCCATGAAAAGAGAATGTTGGAATAGGGATAAATTAATCCACCAGTATTTTGGCGTAAACCTAAACTTAGTTTGGGAGACCGTAAAGAGAGATCTACTAAGACTCAAAGAGCAGATTTCAAAATACTAGAAGAAATTGAAGAGAGTGCATCTTAACCCTACAAATAAAACTGAATAAGACCTTTCACATAAAAGACCTAGCCATCAACCACTATTAAATTTTTGATTCCACAGATGCGGTTTTCAAACTCTTTCCTAACCTTTAATTATCAGAAAGATAACAAAATGTTATTTGAGACGCCTAGATATAAATAGTGAAACTGCTCATAAAATGAAGGCACCAGAACTAGGGTATTGGTGCGGGGGGTGGGATTTGAACCCACGCAGGCCTACGCCACAGGGTCCTAAGCCCTGCGCCTTTGACCTGACTCGGCCACCCCCGCTTTTCTCTTGTTGTTTGTACAGCAGTTGATATTTATTTTTGTTTTTAAGCTGTGAGGAGACGTAGTAGTTGTGAGTGCCATAGCTTCGAGGGATGTTTGGAAGAGGTATGGGAATGGAGTGGTAGCTCTTAGAGGGGTGTCTTTTAGTGTTGAGAGGGGCAGGCTTGTCGCTCTTTTGGGCAGGAATGGTGCTGGTAAGACCACTTGGATAAGGATAGCTTCAACGCAACTCTTACCGACTAAGGGTACGGTTGAAGTCTTGGGGTTTGATGTGGTCTCTGATCCTTGGAGTGTGAGGGAGCTTATCGCTATGATTCCTCAAGAAGGAGCTCCTCTAGATATTTTAACTCCCTTCGAATTCGTTTACTCCTATTTGCTCATTAGAGGTTACGGTAGAAGTGAAGCTAAGAAGAGAGCTCGTGAAGCCCTAGCCCTCTTGGAGCTCGAACCTTACATAAAGACCACTATTGGTGAGCTTTCAGGAGGGTTAAAGAGGAGAGTGCTAGTTGCAACAGTATTAGCTTCGGGAGCTGAGGTTCTGTTCCTCGATGAGCCAACTTTAGGACTTGACCCCTTAGCTCGAAGAAGCGTTTGGAGAGCATTGAGAGAAGCTAAGAAGATGAGTGGAACAATGCTCTTAACAACTCATTACATGGATGAGGCTGAGAGCTTAGCCGATGAGGTCATAATAGTTCATCAAGGTAAAGTCATGTTCTCAGGATCTTTGGAGGAAGCTCGAAAGGCCACCAACCATAGGTTTAGGGTTGAAGTCTATGGTGATTTGGAAATCGATGGCTACGATCGCATAAAGCTTAAGGGGATGACCATCTTCTATGTTGGCGAAGATGAGACGGAGGATATCCTCAAGATGGCCATAGCTAAAGGCTATGATGCTACTGTAAAGACCACTAGTCTCGAGGATCTGTTCATTAAGCTAACTGGTGAGAAGATTGAGGAAGGGGTTTAGCAGACAACTTATTGCGATTCTCACAATATCTTGGATAGACGGCGTCCTATCTCTAAGAAGAGCTCCACTGTGGGTTGTCTCCTATCTATTGATGCCCCTAGCTCTATTATTCTTCTTCTCAATTTACGGGAATCCTATCATGATGAAGATATCGATCATAGGAGGGATCATAATGATAGCTATGAGCAACGGCATATCAATACTCGGAGACGCTGCGTTCTACAGGATCTACGTTAAATATCAAGATCTCCTAATTGCAACCCCTCTAAGACCCATTAGCTACATACTCGGGTTGTCGCTGTCCATGCTCGTCTTCGCTAGTCCAGGATTAATGCTCTTTCTGGTGTTGGCGTGGCTTCTAAGTATGATGACTCCATCCTTTACACTGATCTTAGCTATCTGTTTAATAATGGTCTGGGCTTCGTCATCGTTCATGGGTTTTATTGTATCAACGCTGTTTAATAGACTAAGACATGTATGGCCAGTCGCATCAATACTCTCTCTTGTGCTTGCAATACTACCACCAGTGTATTATCCAGCCACCATTCTCCCACAAGGATATCAGTGGATTGGTGCATTGGCCCCCACGGGAGCTGCTGCCATGATCCTTCATCAAGTCTCAGGCTTGATAGAACTTGAGACCTCAGCCATTATGACGTCAATAGCATCGCTGATAGGCTACATGACGTTATTCGTGCTCCTATTGATATTCAGAGCCAGGTGGAGGGAGGGGTAGCTTCTAAGAGCTAAGATATTGGATGCTAGACTCCTTCGACTACGTATCTTAGAATTCTAGCAATATATGTGCCATTAGTGGTCTTATAGTACCATGCTGGTTGAAATGGATCCTCACCCTTACTGGCCACGTCAATAGCCATTTTCCAGCACTTCTCTAAGACCTTCTTCGTTATGACCCGCACACTACCACTAGATCCTAGCTTTACGAAGATGGCGTCGCCGTCAATCCATACAGTAAACTTAGACCTACCACTTGGCGAAGAGAGCTCAACGGGCTTAGCGAAGAGAGCTGACATTAAGGACCACACGTCCTCAAAGTCCATAGTAAGCATCTTCTCTCGTATGCTCATAATAATTCTATCAATAATAGCTAATAGCAATACTCTAAAATTTTGTGTTAAAACGTGAAACTGTTGGTAAAAGGTCACGTGCCTTGAGTAAATGGTCATAGGAGGAAAACTTAATATTCGAGAAATTTAAATGAGGAAAGAAAAAGTTGATGTGCTCTGAAGGAAGAGGTCATCTAAATTTATTTGATTAGAGAATACATGGGTTACCTTTATACCTGTCTAGGCTAAATAGGAAAAAGAGCCCCCGTAGTATAGCCCGGTCAAGTATGCAGGCCTCTCGAGCCTGCGGCCCGGGTTCAAATCCCGGCGGGGGCATTAGATCTTTCATGCTCAACCTTTGAGCCTTGTCATCCTACTACAATTTCGAAGTACCTTGCGTCAATTTGTTGGACTCAAACCATTCTAAGTACGCTTCGTAGCTTAACTTGCCTGCTATTAGAGTTGTGTTGCTCAGCTCTTAAAAAAGCATGTCTTTAACATGCTTTCAACGCATGTATATTTTCAGGAAAAATACTTTAAATATACATAGACTAAAATAGCGTGCTGTGCATAGCCTAGGCAAGGTACTCTTTAACTATGATTGTAAGTGTGGGGTGAGTTAAGTTGATCGATGTGAACGATGTTGCTAGAGCTTTCGTATCACTTTTTGTGATTATGAATCCTTTTGCCAGCATCCCAATATTTTTAAAGGTTGCTGGGGAAAAGAAGGCGAGTGCTGCAACTCAAGCTGTGCTTGTAGCTGGTGTAGTACTTTTTGTGTTCCTATTCTTTGGCCCTTCACTCCTCATGGCCTTTCGCATAACTCTTAATTCTTTAAGAGTTGCTGGTGGACTGATACTTGGAATCCTGGGCTTAAGGCTCGTATTAGGTCTACGTCTTGTAGAGAGAGAAGCGGATGAGAGAGCTCCTCCAGCTCTTACTTTGATAGGAACCCCTATGCTTACAGGACCTGGAGTCATAACTATGACCATGATACTTACGCAAGAGCAAGGTTATCTAGTGACGGTCTGTGCTGGTATAGCATCTCTAGTTTTAAGTTGGTTAGTACTTAGAGCTTCAAGCTTTATGGAGAGAGTCTTGGGAAGGAGTACGATCGACATAATATCGAGAGTTATGGGTCTCCTAATAACTGCAACAGCAGTTGAGCTAGTTGTAAACGGAATTAGAGCCATGATTGGGGTGATTTAATTTGAATTATAATACCCTCTCAGTAGTTTTGAGACTCTTATTTCGAAGACAAAATGATTAAGACTCTAAGAGAGACCATAGTTTAAGTATGAAGAGGAGATATGTAAGAGCTTCATTTATTTCAACGATTCGACCTTTGACTCGCAATAGCAATCTAGAACGTAGCTGAATGGTATTTTGTTGGTCCATTCGTTCTGATCAAAGATTCCCATGAAGTCTACCCCTATTATAGTGCCCTCTTTCTTCAGTATTGCTGTCGCAGCTCTCATAGCGTCCTCGGCTGTAATCTTTGATTTAGGCATTGCTAGTCCTCCTAGTAGTACTGCTACATCAGAATTTCGTGGGTCAGCTCTTTCACCTATTTGGAAACCGTAACCTTCAATGTACCTAAGCTTGACGGCCATATCGATGGATGTGTTAGGGATGTACAGCATATTATTAGTTAAATCTCTTATAGCGTAGGCCAATAGCTCTACAAAAGGTAAACATACGGATGGTGTGCCGAAGAACGATATCTTTGCCTCTTTACTTAAAGCTAGCTTAGACATTAAGTCTTTAAAACACTTAGTCAAGCCGAGAATACACTTTCCAGAACATATCACTTGGCGCGAAGACAAGCTTAGCCCCCCGAGAAGGGGTTGAGAGGTGTAATAAATTTTATGTGTTTAGAACTCAAGACCTCGGCTTTATCCTAGAAGTCCTTTTCCCTCCCTCAACCTTTGTAGCCATAGAATTTGTGAAGAATTATTTGTTCTTAATAAAAATATTTAAAGGCCCTCAGCTTTTAGATCATCCAGTTGAGGAACGTATCGTGATGTGACACAGTTTATGTACGACAAAATGCCATGAAGTTGATGCATTTACCATACACTATTTGTCCTTAATGAGATACGTAAATTGGTGAGACGAGTGATTACGTTGACGTTTCATGAGAAAGAGTTGAATCCAAGTAAGACAAAAGATCCAAGATGTACTAACAATGTTTAATAAGAAAAGGCTTAGAATAGGAGCTGGTTAGTTTTCGTGGAAGAAACAAACATAGTCCTTTACGTCTATCTCCAGTTCTTTGAAGTAGAAAGTACAGATTACTGTTTTAAGAGGTTAAAGTGCGGCCGCCGGGATTTGAACCCGGGTCGCAGGCTCGGGAGGCCTGTGTCCTAGTCCAGGCTAGACGACGGCCGCTCCTGCTCTTTAAGTTTAGGTTAGGTGTGGTTTAAGTTTTGCTTTGATGATTGTTTAGCTAGGTTTTTATCTTTGCAGCTTTGTGTGTTGTCTCGGGTGCTGCGAAAAATGAGTGAAGACTGGTTTGAAAGTGGATGGTTTGGAAGGAGGAGACGTAAGAGCTTCTGGGATGCGTTTTTTAGCGACTTTGAGGAACTTGACCGTATGTTTGAGGACTTTATGAAGGACTTTGAGAGATTGTCAAGAGAGGGTGGCGTAAAGTCATATGTTTATGGTTTTAGTGTAACCATGGGTCCCGATGGTAAGCCAATTATTAGAGAGTTTGGTAACGTTAAGCCTTCACCTCGTGGCCCAGTCGTTAAGGAGGAACTTGAGCCTCTAGTTGATGTATTTGAGGAGAAAGACTTCATTAAGGTGTGTGCTGAGATACCCGGCGTGGATAAAGAGGACATTAAAGTTAGGCTGACCGATGACAATAGATTGATAATATCTGTTGACACTCCACAGAGGAAGTACTACAAAGAAGTAGAGCTGCCTGCAAAAGTTGACCCGGAGAAGACTAAGGCTACCTATAGGAATGGTGTGCTCGAAGTAGTATTAGAGAAGGTTGAGAAGAAGGGGAAAAGTATAACAGTGGAGTAGAGCGCTATCCTAAGCTCAAGCGCTAGGCTGGGTCCACAATGATTACGAAGCGTAAAGGCAAGAAGAGTAGGAAGATGAGGGGATCAAGAGTTTGTGGATGGGGTAGAACTGGGCAGCATAGGAAGCATGGTGGTAAAGGAGGTAGAAGAGGGTCAGGATTACATAAGCATAAGTGGACCTACATAATCAAGTACGCTCCAGACTACTTTGGTAAGAGAGGCTTTACGAGGCCCAGGTGTCTAGTTAAGATCTCTAGGGCCGTAAATGTTGGTCAGCTTTGCGAAGTGGCTGATAAGCTCGTTGAGACTGGCTTAGCGAGAATTGATGGTGGAGTTTACGTAATTAACGTGCGAGAACTAGGCTACAACAAAGTCCTAGGCGAAGGTAGGGTTACCAAGCCTCTCCAAGTGATAGCACCTATAATAACTGAGAAAGCAAAGAGGAAGATCGAGGAAGCTGGAGGTAAAGTTGTAGTAGAGACTCTTGAAAAAAGGTAGAGGAAGATGGTTGATGTTCGCAGCGTAATAGAGAAAGCTGCAAGTTTCGTTCCGAGAGTTCAAAAGCCAATTAGGAAGGTAGGATTTGGAGAGAGAATCGTATGGACTGCTATAGTCCTCACAATCTTCTTAGTAATGGGGCAAGTACCCCTTTATGGTATACCTAGAGAAAGTCAATCTTTTCAAGAGCTAACAATATACAATATAGTTTTTGCTGCTAGAAGAGGTACGCTGCTTGAGCTTGGTATAGGTCCAATAGTAACTGCTGGATTGATCATGCAGATCCTGGTTGGGACCAGGATCATAAGGCTTGATTTAACTAATCCTAGTGATCGAGCTTTATTCACAAGTTCTCAAAAGATTTTGACAGTGATCGTAACGATGGTGGAGGCAGCAGCTGCTGCCTTAGCGTATAGGTTTGTAGGAACTACGCTAACAATAGTATTGGTCTTTGCTCAGCTATTTGTTGCAACTCTAATACTCATGCTCCTAGACGAACTCATTGACAAGGGATGGGGTATAGGTAGCGGCATAAGCTTATTCATTGCCGCTGGCGTAGCTCAACACATCTTCTGGTTCTGCTTCAGTCCAGCACCAGTTAGGGAGGGTGGTGGACCTCTAGGCGTATTCCCAGCTTTAATATCATACGCCATTAACGGAGGAGATATATGGAGTGTTATTGTGGGTTCTCCTAAGGCCCCCCAACTACCAACACTTATAGGGTTCGCAACTATGGTGGCAATGTTGATTGCGATAATATACTTAGAGAGCATGAGGGTTGAGATCCCAATAGCTTACTCGAAGTATGGAGGGCTTAAGGCAAAAATTCCGTTAAAGCTTCTTTACGTATCCAACATCCCGGTCATATTCTTTGGTGTTGTAGGAGCAAACTTTCATTTGCTCGCTAACTTGACCCACAATCCATTCATAATAGGCATGAGCCACGCCTTTTCGGCGCCGCTGGGCTTTATAGATACTGTTCAAAGACCCCTACACGCATTGGCTTACACACTGCTAATATGCTCCATGAGTGGGCTCTTGGCCCTTGCTTGGGTCGAGGCTTCAGGCATGTCTGCTAGAACACAAGCTGAGAATATCGTGAAATCTGGACTTCAGATACCAGGATTTAGGAGCTCACCTTCAGTTATTGAGCGATACTTGGCTAGATACATTCAGACTTTGACTTGGGTTAGTGGTGTGATAGTGGGTATGATAGCTGCTCTAGGTGACATTTTTGGGGTTCTCGGTGGAGGTATAGGGATCCTCCTATTAATTGGCATCTTATATCAGTACTACCAGATAATGGCTAGGGAGAGGGCATTAGAGATGTATCCTGCACTAAAGCAGTTCTTAGGGGTTGAGAGGTGATAATGAATGAGCTGGTTTGAAGGGTTAACGGAGTGGCTTAGAGATGCTCTAGGGCTTTTCATAGTGCCTCCGCTTAGTGCAGCATTTGTGCTTATTCTCGCCCTTGCCGCTAGTTTAATAGCCACGGGAGCCCAAAGGCTCATGCTTGACGTGAAGATAATTAGGCAACAAGCTCAGGAGCTTAGAAGATGGAGAAATGAGCTGCTTGAAGCTCATAGAGCTAGGGATTTAAAGGCTATCGAGAAGCTGATGAGAAAGAAGCCGTACATGGATAAGTTGCAAGCGATGTACATGGCTCAAACTATGAAGCCTATGATCGTGTACTTCATTCCACTCCTCTTCCTATACTGGCTCTTTATGGGGGTCTTTCATGGCCCCGTCGCCTACTTACCATTAATAGGAGTACCAATACCCTTTTGGGCTTGGTACCTTATAACTTATTTAGGAGTTTCCCCTATACTGCAAAGAGTTCTAAATGTTGATTTCCAATCCTCAGACTAAGGGGAGGGGCTATGGTAAGACCTGGACTGAGGGGGAAGGCCCATAAACTCGTGAGGACTCCCAGCGGAAGGCTTGTGTGGAGGCCTGTAAAGTTCAAGAAAGCTAAAGCTAAGTGTGCATGGTGTCACCAAGAACTTCATGGAACACCAGCCCTACCTAGAGCTAAGATAAGGAGACTAGCTAAGAGTAGTAGGAGGCCTGAGAGGCCTTATGGGGGCTATGTATGCCCAAAGTGCCTAAAAATGGGGCTTATCAGAGCTGCAATTAAGGAGGCTTTAATGGGATAGGAGTTAGCAATTACAATGCTAAGGTTTGTAGTTCAATAGATTTATAAGCATCTTAGATTGATGTAATCGTTATGGGGCTTATCATAGCTATAAGTGGCAAACCAGGTGCTGGTAAAACTACCTTTGCTCGAGAGGTTGCTAACTCATTTAATTTGAGGTATGTGTCTTCTGGAATGCTGTTTAGGCAAATAGCTAGTGAAAAAGGAGTTAGCTTACTAGAACTTCATAAGCTCGCAGAGAGGGATTATGAAATAGATAAGGTTGTTGATTTTAAAGCTCTTGAAGAAGCGAAGAGGGGGAACGTTGTAATTGAGGGTCATCTTGCCGGTTGGATTCTACGTGACGTAGCCGACATCAAAATCTTCTTTACTGCTCCGCTTGAAGTTAGGGCAGTGAGAGTTGCTGCGAGGGACGGCATACCATATGAGGAAGCGCTTAAAGAAATACGGTTCAGGGAGGAGAGTAATAAGCTTAGGGCAAAGATCGTGTACGGCTTTGATCTAGACGATCTTTCAACCTTTGACGTAGTGTTTAATACGAATAGGCTCACCAAAGAGGTTATAGCCGAAACATTAAAAACCCTCATCTCAAAGTTCATAGAACACCGAACCACAGGTGGTAGAGATGCCAGCCATCGAGATAGGTAGGATATGTGTAAAGAATTCTGGTAGACTTGCTGGAAGAAAGTGCGTTATAGTAGACATAATAGATGAGAACTTCGTTTTGGTGACCGGACCAAAGGATGTGACGGGAGTTAAGAGGAAGAGGTCTAACATCAAGCACCTAATTCCGACACCTGAAAAGATAGATATTCGTAGGGGGGCTAGTGACGAAGAAGTAAAGGATGCTCTAGAGAAGGCTGGTAAGCTAGAGTTCATGAAAGAGAAAGTCGCTCCGATAGCTCCATAAACCCCACTTAAATAATTGTTTTCTGGTGGGGAATTTTGGGCATACTAATAAAGGCTGAAGACACGACAGATTATAGTTACGGATGCCCTCCAGATCAGAGACCCATAGAACAGCACATAGACTTAGGTGTGATAAACTTGGACAAGCCTCCCGGCCCCACAAGCCATGAGGTAACGTCGTGGGTTAAAAAGCTTCTTGGTGTTGAAAAAGCTGGTCATGGTGGCACCCTAGAGCTCAATTGAAGGGCGGGGAGACCCTAAAGTTACAGGGGTCTTACCCATAGCTTTGGGTAGGGCACGGAATGTTCTCCAGCACATAATTCACTCTGATAAGACTTACGTCTGCGTAATGGCACTCCACGAAGCTGTCCCAGAGGACAAGATAAGGGAGGTTTGTCGAGAATTTGTGGGAGACATATATCAGAAACCCCCACTTAAGGCCTCAGTTGAGAGGAGATTAAGGGTTAGGAGAATTTTTTCCATAGAGGTCCAAGAAATTATTGGTAGGCTTGTGTTGATGGTCATTCACTGCGAAGCTGGGACCTATATTCGGAAGTTGTGTCACGATATAGGTGAGGTCTTGGGAGTTGGAGCTCATATGGCTGAGCTTCGAAGAATACATACTGGACCCTTCACTGAGGATGAGAACTTGGTTACGATGCATGAGCTCCATGAAGCTGTAATTGCATTGAGGGAGTATGGAGATGAGAAACTCTTAAGGAAAGTTATATTGCCGGTAGAGTATGCTGTAAGGAACTTGCCTAAGATATACATAAGAGATTCAGCTGTAGACTCTATATGTCATGGAGCGCCTTTGGCAGCACCAGGTGTGCTTCACCTTACAGATGACGTTATGAAAGGCGGGCTTGTTGCGATAATGACGTTAAAGGGTGAGCTCGTTGCTATAGCTAGAGCATTAATGAGGGCACATGACATGGTCGAGGCATCACAAGGCATAGTAGCAAAACCTGTTAGAGTCATCATGAAGCCAGGGACCTACCCGAGACATTGGAAGAGCTCTAAGTTTGTGGGGAAAGGGTAATTAAAGGGGGCTCCTCCATCAATATACTCGGAGCCGGGATACCCTAGTGGTAGGGGGCAGGCCTGGAGAGGATGTATACCCCACTAAGCCTGTGGCCCTCTGGGCCGCGCGGGTTCGAATCCCGCTCCCGGCGCCAAGGATATCGTACTTCACCCATTTTCCTTCCTAAGTATAGTGAATAATATCTCGGAGTGTAATATATTTATGAATGAGACCCTTAAGTCTCATTCATAAATACATTACATGAGCTTATGAAAGACGTCATTCATTAAATGAATTCTATGGCTAAAATTTAAGAGTAAATATGCAGGCTGATTATTGATTTGTGACGTTAGAATTGAGTGCAATGGGTAACACACCATGATAAGTGCTGATGTAATTGTTGTAGGTAGTGGTGCTGGAGGTAGCGTTGTATCATATAATCTTGTTAATCAAGGGTTTAAAGTAGTACTAGTTGATGCTGGTGGAGATGTAGGGTCAGAGAGAGCTAGAGAAAGTTTTCACCCAGCACTATCATCAATTGAAGTGCTAAGATGTATGTGCGTAGGAGGAACAACGCTCGTTTCTCTCGGAAACATGCTTATAACCAATGCGATTATTGAGAGGATCAGAGCACTTGGCATAGGTTTGGAGAATGAGGTGGATGAGGTTTGTAAACTTATGCGAGTAACTAAGGTTCCACAGGACAAACTTCCACCGTTCGCTAAGAGGTTCATAGAGGTTGCCAAGGAAAGTTCGTTGAGAGTAGAAATTATGCCCAAGTCTATTGACTTCAGCCAGTGTATTGGTTGCGGTAAGTGTGCTTATGGTTGTCCTAAAAATGCCAAGTATACAGCTCTAAACCTCATTAGAATGTGCTTGCAACGAGGATTAGTATTGTTGAGCAGGTTCGTAGTGAAAAGGCTTCATCGTCAGCACGATGGGGTCATTATCGAGGGGGTCATGGATGGAAGCAAGATTAGAGCTAAGTGCAAGGCTTTGGTCTTGGCTGCTGGCGCTCTTGAAACTCCTAAGCTTTTAACTCAAATTCATGATGATGAGAAAATAGGGAGAAATCTATTTGTAGATCCTTTTATTACGTTAGGCGGTCCCTATAATGGACCTTCTGCTGCCTACGGTATTCAGATGGCCGCTTACATTGATTACGATGACTTCATGCTTTCACCTCATTATTCAGGTCTCTTACAGTTTCAGCTAGCAGCAAAAGGTGTAGACCATAAGGACAGAGGAATAGCTTCCATAATGATCAAGGTTGCTGATGAGGGTAAGGGAATCGTATGGCCTAACGGTATCATAGAAACCCGCATGACCAAGAAGGACTTAAAGATCTTGGAGAATGGTATTGGAGAAGCTAAGAAACTGCTTTTAGAGTTGGGTGTTAAAGATGAAGAAATCGTTGCAACCCACGTGAGGGGGGCTCATCCAGGCGGAACAGCAGCAATAGGTTATGTAGTTTCTCGAGACTTGACCATAAATGGTTGTGATGGAGTGTTCGTGGCTGATGCCAGCCTAATACCACCTCCATTAGGTAAGCCGCCATTACTTTTGATAATGTCTTTAGCCATGAAGGTAGCAGAGAAGGTGCGTGAATACTTGCAAAAGAAGGACGTTGAGAAGCTTAATGATGCTTGACCTACAAAGTCATGCTGCAATTAGTCAATACTTATCCCACCTTCTCTAGGCAGAGTTACTAAGGTTTAGCGTTAAAGGACATCGAGAAATCGAGCTTGGTAACGCTCATCCTATACGGCTTTCAATTACTTCCCTTCTTAATATTAATGCATTAGCTCTAAAACTGAGTTTCTATTGGTAACGGAATATTAAGGAGAGAAGTTTGATGAAATCTATTGACTCTTCATCTTTACGGCTATAGCCTTCATCTTACTAGGCTTGTAGAAAGCACAGTTAGGTCTCATCTCTAGCCCTAATTTACACCTCCCCATGCTATAGTACTTGCATATGTAGCACCTCATACTGTTTCACCTCATGTAAGCAATCGGGTCCTTAAGGCCTACTTCCAGCCTTATGAGACCTAGCTCTGTGGACGGATAAACCTCTCTTGCTTCCAAACTTTTTACCACATATATCGCATACATGTGACATAGAGGGTCACCCTATCAAAGTCTCAATCTTGAAAACTTAGACCAAAGCTTTAAAAAGTTTATTTCGTTCAGGGGAACATAGTGTAGTTGGTTGTAGACCTGGGAATAATAAAGAGGTCCAAGCTATACTCTCATAGTGCATATAGAGGTTCGTACTCATGTACTTTGATGCTCATTGTCATCTTCATGAGTTTAGTGAGAGAGAGATTGGGGAGTTTAAGGATTACGTGATAGCAGCAGTATCAGATGACCTAGAAACCTCCAAGAAGACTTTGAGGATCGCAGAAAAACTGGATAACATAGTGCCATGCATCGGAGTACACCCTTGGATCGTTGATAAGATTGCAATGAGCTGCATTAACGAGGTGGAGAAGCTAGTGTCCACAACTAATCTATGCGCTCTAGGAGAGGTAGGTCTTGATAGGAAGTTTGTACCTCAAACCTTTGATAGGCAGCTGAAGTTCTTTAAGGAGTTTGTAAGGATTGCAGTGGAGCACGACGTTCCAATGAATTTACATGCAGCAGGTGCCTGGCGTGAGGTCTACGAGGAGCTTGTAAAGAGAGATGTGGAGAGAGCAATGCTCCACTGGTACACGGGACCAATTGATCTACTAGAGGAGTTGACAGGTAAGGGGTACTTCATATCGATAAACCCTGCCCTGAAGGTTCAGAAAAAACACATGGTAGTGGCAATGGAGGTAGACTTAAGGCGCGTGTTGATTGAGAGCGACGCTCCCTATGAGTATAGGGGTCTCAACTTGACTCCAAAGCTCATACCCAAGGTTCTTGAAGTCTTAGCTAATGTTAGGGGTCTTAAACTTCAGGAGTTGAAAGCTATCATAGAAAGCAACTTCAGGGGCTTCTTTAGATTCACTAAAGTCACTCTCTAAGATTCAACTTCATGTGCATAATATTATGGGATCATGGCTAAAACGTTCTCACGTACTCTTTAGCTAATTGATGTGTGCTAGTGATGTTCTTAGGGTCTCTTATATCCAAGTAGGCTGCAAGAGTATTAAAGTAAGGAGGACCCTTTCTAGAGAATATTGTCATTAATTTACCGTTATGGTGTACCTCGTAGCCTTCTTCACAGGGTTCGTGGGACCTGATCACCACCTTGACGTTCAATGACTTCAAAAACCTCTCAGTCACGTCAGGACCAAAGAGGTTTCCTGCCCCTCTTGGTGATGCCTTTATGCCCTTAAATGGCATGGGGTCATTCCATAAAAGCTCCTCTAAGAGCTCTATGTCTTGGTGCGCGTTGGCTAGTGAGTCTAATGTTACTGTGCGAGTAGGAACTCCTCCGTGAACCATGAAGATTGAGTACTCAAGAAGAGAGCACGCATAAAATTGACTGAGACAATCCATGATTGGGTGGTAAACTCTCTTCCATGAGGATCCGTAGAGGAGACTAAGGTGCATTGGAAAGTCGTGTGGATACACTGGTAGTTCAGGAGGACCTTCATGATTGCCCATTAATAGGATTACCGATGATGGATTTCTAAGTTTAACGTTAAGGACCTCGTAGACCACGTGAGGTGATTGGTCACCTCTATCGATGTAGTCTCCGAGAAAAACCAAGATAGCTTGGCTTAAGTCTATGCTTGAAAGTATGGTGATTAAGCTCTCGTAATCACCATGTATGTCGCCAACTATGATTAGCCTATTTACTTCGCTCTTTATTTTAGCTAGAGAACCATGAGATTCGTATTTTCCAACGTCCACCTTCATCCTTTCCTCTTTCAATAAATCTCTTACTTTAATGGCAAGCTCGACGAAATCATCTGGTGCCGGTATGAAAGACAACTTTAATCCCTTCTCGACATCTAAGCGTTAATTGTAGGATATATGTCTACTGCGCTTGAGGGCTTGTCATGAAGGAGGGCTTGGACCTAGTCAAGATAAGGAGAGAGCTTAGAGGAGAAGCGCTGAGACTCTTCTTCTACTTGAACAAGAGGATTAGCGGGTACACGATCGAGGAAATTAGATACTTTAGTGGCTTCTCCAATAAGGCTGTAATAAATAGATGTCTCACAGAGCTAAGGAGACTTGGCGTAGTGGACAAACAAGGCGACAAGTATTACGTACCTAGACTAATTGCTGAGGCCGTAAACTTCATCTTTAAACACTACGCTAAGATTGGCAATAGAATCATTGCTAGAGGATTTTTGGGTGCCATTGCTTACTTAGTGTTTCTACTCATTCTTATCGCGATGTACCCACAAGCTTTAATGTTATTGCCTCTAGGCTTAATCTTCACATCAATTTTTGTAGTAATTGGACTGTACCAGTCTCATAGGTTAAAGAGGTTAATAAGAGAGTTGAAGAGGTTGAAGTAGACTCGAAGACAAATGGACTAAAAAGAAGGCTTTTGTGAGACGGTAACTCCATCTGTGAAGCTCGTCGACATGAAAAGAAACTCGTGGTTAAGTAGTTAACCATCAAGGTCTAAGCTAATATCTGTTCGAGAAAAGTTTAAACTTGTTTAGACTTTTATGCTTAAGTCAGCCAAGCCCCGGTAGCTCAGTCTGGTTAGAGCACTGCCTTGGTATTCTGGACAAATAGGCAGGGGTCGCGGGTTCAAATCCCGCCCGGGGCTCCAGTCTCTTCGAGTTCAAGCTTCTTATACCTCCTATTTTAAGTCTAGATCGACATACGTGACTTCATCATGACATCACTTTGACACTTTCGAGTATAGGCTAGATGACAAAACGAGGATTCTCCACTAAGTTATTAAATGAATAATGGTATTGCATATTCAAGCGTTTTTTATTTTAGGTACTATTAGTTAGATAGAACAACCCCAAAGACGCACCTCATTCGATTTGAGTTGTGAACTACAGGACAATAATTTTTAGTTGACTATATATATGCTAGGACTACATATCTTTTGTTAGAGTATCATGTCAATGCCAGATCATTCTGCTGCAACCAAGGCTTTTCGCGAGGTCTGTAAGCTGATACTCTATTCTTTGCTTGGCGACTCTGCTTGTGAAGCCACCTTGTTCTATATGCATAGGAGTTTGGGTCGAGACTCGTTTGAGGTGCTTTGGGATGACCCTAAATCCTTTTATCGCGAGCTAGAGAAGGTCTTTGGTGTTGGTGCTAAAATTCTAATTAAACTTTTGGTGTCGAGAATAAATAGCGAGCTCGGATTAAACATAAGCCCCGAACGCTTCCTCGAGCTTATGTGTGCCGACGATCAGCACTCAATTGAAGAGCTACGTTCATTAATAACGAAAATAGTTGAGATGTATAGGGGTAGGCGCGGTGAAGGACAATATTAATAAGGTTCCCACGGGGGCAAGCGTCTTAGATGAGGTTGTTGGTGGTGGCTTTCCAGCTGGCAGCCTAGTAGCAGTTACTGGTCCTCCAGGTTCTGGTAAGACCATTTTTGCAGCAAACTGGGTTTACAATAATATTGAGAAGCTTGGTTTGAAAGGCTTGTATGTCAGTTTCGTTGAGGGACGAAAGAACTTTATTGAGAATATGCGTGGTTTAGGCTTGAATTTCGAGAAACTTGAACGCGCTGGAAAGTTTAGATTTCTAGAAATGATTACACTTAAGGAGATAGGCATCCCAGCTATTATTGAGCAAATTCTGAGTGAAATTGCTGATATGGGAGCAGACATACTCGTTATAGACTCTTTCTCAGCCATATTGCAGGTTATAGAGAAATCGTATGACGCTCGCATACTCGTTCATACCGTCTTGAGCAAAATTGTTAGGGAGATGGGCTGCACAACAGTAATAATAATTGAGAAGATGAAGGCTGAGGAAACCTATGAGCCAACAGAATTCCTATCAGACCACATAATTCACCTCTCTAAGACTGAGGTTGATGGGGCACTCCTAAGATGCCTGAACATACTTAAGGCTCGTGGAACGGAGGTACGGCAGCCACGATTGGCTTTCACATTAAAGGGTGGCTTCAAGGTTTTCAGGCCGCTAATCATGGGTGGGCTTCCAGAGCCAACGAAGAGATTTAAGCTCGTTCCACACAACAAAGAGCATTATTCTTCAGGTATCCGAGACCTAGACGCTATGATCGGCACAGTGTTTAGGAGAGGGTGCTACAATCTACTGGAGTTTGAGAGGAATGTATCGCTAACACCGGAGCGTCTCTTTCGAGTGACCGTTTCAAATGTTCTGAACCAGGGAGGACAAGTCATAATCCTCCCACCTCAAGGTTTAAGCGCCTTAACCGTTTGGAGGTCTCTAGAGCCATACGTCTATGAAGACGCTTTAAAGCACAACCTCAAGATTGTTGATTTTAAGGCCACTGCTGTAGAGCTTGTTGAGCCATACGTAGTACTGTTTGAAGGTAGGTCCATAAGGGAGGACATGATATGTTTCTGGAATGCAATCTCAGAGCTCAGACGACAGAGAGATAAGCCAGTCTTCTCAATCGTCGGCTTCGACACACTAGAATACATATACGGCAAGGATGAGCTGCTAAAAGTTATTGGCGAGGACCTAGCGAAGACAAGGAACTTCGGTGATGTAAGGCTTAACCTCGTCAGACCTGGGTGCGCCATAGCAGAGCACCTGAGGGCCTTAGCCGACATATACCTAGTCGTTAGAGAGATATGCGGTGCAATAATCCTACAAGGAATAAAGCCAAGAACGCCGCTACTAAACATCGAACTACACACGGATGAGGAGGGATCAGAAATTAAGATAACACCGATACTATAGTCATTTAAGGTGGAAACGGTAGATAACGTTCATGAATTTGCGATCTTAAAAAGCGTTAATCAGCCCCTAGTAATCCTTTAGCGTTCCTTAATCTTTTAATTATCATCCGTCAATTATCTCTATCGTGGGTCAAGATGGCTTATTGCCCTACAACACAACGAAGAAATGCCTTATTGAAGAAGAGGGCGAATCCATACGTAAAAGTGTGCTTTTGGCTCTAAGCATGCTATTTTCTCTCAGATCCTCGATTACGTAATGTGAGCTATCAATTGATGTGAGGAGCTATTGGGGTCAACTGCTTATTGAGACTTTGATGTTTGAGATTTGATGTGTTTAGAATATTGAAGTAGAACTGAGAGGGCCTTTGCAGCTCTTTCCGGTGTTGGGTACACTGGTAATCCACTCTTAATCCAAGAGCTAACATCTAAGTCCCTTGTTGGATGTGGCGGGATGAATATTATTGGCTTCCTAACTTTCTCCATGGTCTTGAGTATGGCTTTGCGGTATTGATCTCCAAATACCTCTCGTGATATCACAGCGAAGGGTTCGTAATCCATTATTATGTAGGCATCGACGAACTTTGATGTTATTTCAATTATCTGCGTGTGAATTGTGGAGGCTTGTCCTAGAGGGGGCCAAACTAGATCAATAGGATTAGATAAGCCAGAAGATGGTGGGACCAGCCCTCTAAGCAAGTCTCTTATTTCTGATGTAACCCCCTCTGGTAACTTCTCAACTTTTAGGCCTAGAGACTCACAGGCATCTGAAGCTGCGACGCCAGCTCCTCCAGCTCCAACTATTATTCCGACTCTATTTCCTTCAGGCAGGTAGCGAGATTTGAAGGCTACTGTGAAGTCAAGCAGCTCTTCAACTCCGCAAGCAGGAATTACTCCACACTGCTTGAATGCAGCTTCGTAAATCGCGTAGCTTCCAGCTAACGACCCGGTATGAGATAGAATAGCTCTCATCGCAGTCTCTGTTTTACCTGGTTTCCAGATGATTACTGGCTTGCTCCTAGTAACCTCTCTCGCCGCCTTCATGAAGCTCCTTCCATCCTTCGTACTCTCGATGTACGCGGAGATTATCTTAGTCTCTGAGTCTGAAGCTAGGTAATCGAGGATCTCAACGAATGTCAAGTCGGATTGATTTCCAATGCTTAGCACTTTGCTGAAACGCAACCCTAGTTGATAGCCTACGAATATTATGTACTCGCAAACCCATCCACTTTGAGAGATGACCGCGACATCTCCACTCTCCTCGGTTAAATCTTTAACGTAAGGTAGTATCGTGTTTAGCCCTAGAGCTGGCCGATAAATGCCCATACAGTTTGGACCCACAACGCGTGTACCCTGCTTACGTGCTGTCCTAACGATCTCTTCCTCTACGCGCCTACCTTCTTCGCCTACTTCTCTAAATCCAGCAGCGTGAACTATAACGAACTTAACCCTCTTCTTAGAGCAGTCTTCAACAACTCTCAATGTAACGTGAGAAGGTACGGCTGATATCGCTAAGTCTATTTCTTCAGGTATCTCGAGTACGCTCTTGTAAACCTTTAAGCCTCGTATCTCACCGCCCTTCGGATTAACCAGAAAGAGCTTGCTTTTTAAACCACATCGAATAAAGCTCTCTAAGAACATTCCTCCAGACTTCAGTTTATCTTCTGAGGCTCCTATTAGAGCGATTGTTCTCGGATTAAATAATGGATCTAGTGACGTTAAGCTCATAAACCTCACTTTTTATACACTATCAATAGAAAAAATAGCTTATTGAGGATGCTACACCATTAACGATTTAAGGCTATGAGGGCATTAATCGATTACTAGAAGGTTGGGTGTTAAAAAATTGAGTATTGAGGAATGTAAGGAAATAGCAGCTAGAGCCGCTTTGGCTGAAGTGTTAAATGAAATGGTATTGGGACTTGGGACTGGCTCCACCGTGGAGCGCTTTGCAGAGCTTTTAAGTAGCGAAATCAAAAAGGGTTTGAGAATCAAGGTAGTCCCTACGTCGTATCACTCAATTCAGATGGCTCTAAAGTATGGCTTCGAAGTCCTACCGATAGAGACTGTGGATAAGGTGGATCTAGTAGTTGATGGAGCCGATGAGGTTGATCGAAAACTTAACATGATTAAAGGAAGAGGAGCTGCTCTAGCTAGAGAAAAAGTCGTTGCCTACATGGCTTTGAGAAGAGTTTACATAGTTAGTTACGATAAGGTCGTCGACAAACTTTGTTCAACAAAGCCAGTGCCAATCGAGGTTCTACCCTTCGCCTACAACTACGTAATGAAGAAGCTTAGGGAGCTTGGAGGAGAACCTGAACTTAGAGAAGCTGGAAGATTTAAGGACGGGCCACTCATAACGGACAACGGTAACTTCATAATCGATGTGCACTTCAAGCCACTAGATGATCCACATGAGCTTGAATCAAAGATAAAAAGGATACCTGGTGTAGTTGAGGTGGGCTTGTTCTGTGGTATTGCTGACGTGGTCTACGTTGGGAGACCCGATGGCTTAGAGGTCTTAACTAATAGTTGATTGCTAGATAAACTTTAAAGGGGTTGAGAAGACTAAGCAAAATAGGTGCCGGGGTCGCCTAGGGGCCTAGGGCGCCGGACTCATAATCTCTAAAGGGGAGGCCAGAGATGGAGTCCGGTTATCGCGGGTTCGAATGGGTTAAACCCCGAAAATCCCGCCCCCGGCATCAGTACCCCTAGTCCTGGGGGTACTACACATAGTCTCTTCCTTTTAAGTCTCAGGTATAGGGTTTAATGTGAAAAGCGGATATCCATAATGTGCTGAGAGTCTTGAGAGAGCCTAGAATTAAGCTTAGAGAGCTGTCTCACAGCAGCTCCTACTCGGCTTCATCAATCACCTTGAGAGTTTAAGTCTATCTTCAGCGAGAGTTCTGAAGCACGCAAACTACCTATGCAAGATCCTCCGGCACGCTACTTTTGATCCGGCTAATGCAACTAGGCATGGTATTAAGTGCGCTATCGCCTAGATTAACAGGTAGCTCGTAGGGAGTGGACTAAGCATGGATTGAAGATGATTATTAGAAAACTGGTTGGCCCTAAATGAATTGAGGTTATTGAGAAGAGACCTTACAATATCAGTGAGCGACTAACCATTAATTATATCCCCGTTATGTGTAAGCGTTGTGGTAATCCATCCTACGCTAAAGTATGTCCAACAAATGCTGTAATAAAACGTGATAATGGGATCGTACATAAACCCGGAACTATGCATCGGTTGCAAAGCTTATATTAAAAATGCCCCTTTGCAGCAATAGCATTTAACCATGAGAAGACATCGCTAAGAGAGCATACTTTGTGCGCAATATATACATAGAATGGAAAGAGGTTTACTTCCTGCATGCGTCATCCATTGCCCTGCAGAAGCTCTTCACTTTGTAAAAGTTTATCAAATTATAACAGTATTTAAAGCTTAAAAGCCCTATCAGTGACCCTTAAAGCTGGCATTTAGTTCAAAATAGAGATCTAAATAGAATCGGCTCATGATTTTTAACTTTTAACCTCCTTCACAAAATAACCGATTATAAGATATTACTAGCATAGTCCTGGTATTACTATGATCTCATCAAGCTCTAAGGAGTATAACTAGTAGACTAGTATAATGCTATATTTTCAAACATAGGCTTTGGTTATTTTAAAATCAAAATGATCAAAAGAAGTAAGTGCTTTAAAGCATATGCTTAAGTGAGATCATATTTTCAGAAGTTTCTTAAGGTTGTCGCCTAGAATAAGTAAGAGTTCTTGCTCACTCATCTTAACCTCTTTTAAGACTTCGATTGTCATGCTGGCTACCCCTTCACGCCTACGCGCTTCTGGTGTATCTCCCACTAACTCGCTTGGTCTAATATCAGATCCAAAAATCAGCTTTTCAGCGCCTACTCTGAAGGTCTTTAGGGCCTTTCTAATGAATTTTTTGAAGAGCCTTCTTCCGGACTCACACATTATGAGGTCAATGTTTGCAACCTGAAGAAAGACATTATCATATCTCACTGCTAATGCAAAGCAAACCTCTCCAAAGTGAGGCAACATTCCTCCACTGTGACCTATAATTAGTGGTATTTCAGGATATCTATCAGCTATAGTGTCAAACAGCATAGGATCATAGTACATCCAAGGTCCTTTCCCAAAACCCGTGTGAAAGTGAACAGGAACCTTGAACTTAGCTACTATGTCCATAAATGGATAAAACATTTTTACTGAGTCACGTGGGTCCTCGCAACCAGTTTCAGTAAAATCAAGTTCGCCTACACCCTTAAATACTCCACTTTTCAACATTTCCTCTAGTTCCTCTAGAGCTCTTTCCTTCTCTTCTTCCAGAGATGGAGATAAGGTCCAAGGGTTCGGTAAAACTGGCTCTCTGTAAAAAAGTCGGCACCATGGGATTAATCTCTTAGGAGCTATTTTAGTGGCTTGCTCAATTATTCTTCCCGCTACATTGCAGCCCATTACAGGTGCTGGAAGAACACAAGCAGCGTCCACACCACGTTGATCCATGTACATTAGAAGCTTTGCGCAGAAATTCATAACCTCACCTCTATTATTAATGCCTATGGGATGAGTTTCGGAATCGATTATCATCCTAACCACCAACCGCTGTAATTTTAAAAACCATAAAAGTTAGCTAGCGAATGTTAGGATTAACAGTCAATGGGTGACTCTTTTACAGCATTTTCAGCGGCGATGCATCCAAATATCATAGCACTTGTTACCATAGACGGATTTGGATGATAATACCCCTTATAGAAGAGACCACCTGTTACCTCACCTGCAGCATATAGTCCAGGTATGACTTCATTGAACCAAGTTAACACTTGAGCTTTACTGTTAATTCGGATCCCTGCCTTAAATGAAGTAAAAGATCCTGTGACCTTAATAGCATAGAATGGAGGAGTATCTATCTTTGGCGGGGGTCTTGGGTCAGCTCCTTGCCATATACACTTTCTCCCAAATACCGTGTCATATCCTACAGTTTCTAAATCATGATTGTACTTCTCTATAGTCTCTCTAAGTCCCTTCGGATCTATTCCCGCATTCATCGCGAGCTCCTCAATAGTATTTCCCTTATAAATTACTGGCTTTTCGTATTCTAGCTTTGCATCTAGCCTTATCTTCTCATCAAAAACTATGTAGAAGTATTTTTCTGGAATCATCTCTAAACATTTTTTGGTCATGGTACCATAGAATGGATCTGATTCATCGACGAATCTTTTTCCGCGGGGATCAACCGCAATGGATCCTGCTGTATCCATATGTGTTATCTGCTTGTTATCTACGCAAACAGTTCGTGAGGGCACGACCGCCCCAGCTATATACTTAGTTGCCGCTCCAATATCTAAAGCCATCTTTAACCCGTCTCCCTGGTGCCCTGGAGGCACAATCGGAATACATCCAATCCACCATGGGCCAAACTCCTTTATCAGCTCCTCATTACGCCCAAACCCTCCGGTTGCCAAGATCACTGCTCTCTTAGCTTTAAATCTAACTTCTCCTATCCTCGTTTGGACTCTAACGCCTATAACTCTTCTAGTTTCAGGTTGCGTAATTAGCTTGGTTGCCCTGTGATTAAATAATATCTCCACATTTTTTTCTCTAGCAATCTTATCAAAAACTTCGATGATCTGTCTTCCAGGAACTTCATGTTTTCTCCGCAACGTTTCCCATTTCTCGTCATCTATTGGTCGAATACCTTTTTCTTTTAACCACTCATAAAGCCAGCGGCCGCGTTCTGTATAAACCTTCCATAATTCAGGGTCTCCACCTGCTTTCACGCCTTCACGATACCACTCTTCATCTGGGAAACCTAGGGCAAAATATGGCTTCATAAGAAGGCTGCTAGCATATGTTGGCATTGCCTCTAAAACAACTACCTGAACATTTGGATCCACTTCTTTAGCTCTAACGGCTGCCGAAAGCCCAGCAGTTCCAGCACCCACGATGATTATATCACTTGCTTTATGAAAAACCATGCTCCATCATCTCGAGAATCTAATTTTCTAAGTCTATATAAAACTTTTGAAAAATAAGTGATAAAATAAGAAAAATTTCTTAATTGCTTTAATTTAAATCACATTAGTCAGTAGCTCCATTATGTCCATTACTTGGATTTCGTTTTCCCTTTCAATCACTTTGACGCCGTACTCAAGGTTTGTTAGGCAGAATGGACAGGCAGTCACTATTATATCTGGTTTAAGCTCAGCAGCCTCCTTAGCGCGGATAACGCATGGACTCTCCTTCACCTTTAACGAGCTTTCCTCAAACCACATTCTGCCACCACCTCCACCACAGCAAAAACTGTTTTCTTTATTTCTGGGCATTTCCTCAAGTTTTATCCCTGGAATACTCTCTAGGATCTTTCTAGGTGCTTCGAAGATCTTGTTACGTTTTCCGAGAAAGCATGGATCATGATATGTAACTACTTTATCTAACCTCCTAGCAATCCTCAGTTTACCTCTATCTATTAAATCAGAGAGAAATTGCGTGTGATGCAAAGCTGTGAATGAAATGCCAAGTTTGGGATACTCCTTTGTAAATACGTCGTATGCATGCGGGCATATTGTAACGATTGTCTTTACCTCACATCTTTTGAAGTTCTCTATGTTCTCATTAGCCAGCAATTCAAAAAGACCCTTTTCACCAATTCTCAGAAACGGTTCACCACAGCAGGATTCATAGTCCCCGAGAATACCAAAATCAACATTAGCCTTCTCAAGAACCATAACTCCAGCTCGAGCGACATTTTGAACTCTTGTTTCATATGAAGCTGTACATCCCACAAAAAAGAGTACATCAGCCTTCTCACCGGGCAGCCTCTTTATTTTCATACCCTGAGCCCATTGATCTCTTTTTCCACGAAGACCCCATGGATTCTTATAGTTAATTACGTTTGTTAGAGCCACCCTAAGCGTCCTAGGTATAAAGCCGCTCTCTACAACTTCACTACGTAACTCGTTAATTCCCTCCCAGACAGGTACTTCCCACGGACAAATAATCTCACATGAACCACATGCAGCACAGTACCAAAGTTCGTCCCTTATTTTTTCTAGGCGCATATTTTTGGCGGCATCACGTACATCCATGTTAAATCTTGAAACCCATACGAAAAAGGTAGGTCCAAGCCACTCTTTATATCCTGTGATTATTGGACAAACGCTCATACAGAGTCTACATTCAATGCACTGAGAGAAATCTCGTACCTTCTTCATCTTCTCATCATCAATGGGCTCCGGAAATTCTGCAGCTTTTCCTCTAACAAAATGGAGTATCCTTTGAAGATCGTTTCGAGCTTGACTGAAGTCCACAACAAGATCCCTTATTATAGGGAAGTTTGGCAATGGATCAACTGTTATCTCATCAGTTTCTATCTTATGTTGGCATGCTAGGACAGCCTTACCGTTAACTAAAACACCGCACTGCCCGCACCGCATTATTCCACAGCTACTCCGATAAGCTAAATCAACTCCGAGAACCTCCGTTATGTACTCTAATGCATCTAAAACAGTCATTTTTGGAAGGCGCGGGACTTCATAGGTTTCATATCTAGGCTTGTCCATACCCTTATGGTATCTGAAAACCCTGACTCTGACCGTGGAGCCACTATTCATACTAATGTCCCCCTCTACTGCTTAAATATAAATAGGCAGGATCAGAAAGAGGCTCAATTTTTATCTCCGGCTCATCAGGTCTATCGGGTTTATATTTCAAGACTACGATCTTTAGCCAATTTTCATCGTCTTGTCTGGGGTAGTCCTTAACTATATGAGGGGGGCGTGTCTCCTTGCGTGTAAGGCTCGCCCATATCATGAGCCTGCAAACGGTGATCATATTAATTACTTCTAAGGCATGCGCCCAACCAAAGTTGCCAGACTTTACAGTAGTCTCTAAGCCCATCTTTGGAACAAGCTCCTTTTCAATTCTCGATAGCTCCACAAGAGCCTCCTTCATTTCAGAAACGGTCTTTATTATCCACATTTTATCCCACATCAAATCTCTTATTTTCCTCTGTATTTGAAGTGGGGTGAAGCCGTCGCTCGGCTTTAACCTTAAAAAGGATTCAACTCTTTCTTTTTCAGCCTCCACTTGACTCCAATCTAATTCGGGTGATGGTGTTTTTCTAACTATTTCCGCAGCATACTTAGCAGCCGTAGCTCCACCCCATAGACAGGTGAGAACCGTTGGATAAATACCAGCTACACCACCAACGGCATAGAGACCTGGTATAGTGGTTTCACATCTCTCGTTTATCCTAACCCCTCCAGCATGGGTGTGTGCAGTTGTTCCAAGGGGCACTAATTCCTTTTCTAGATGATAAAAGTTGGTGAGTGGCCTATAATTATAAAACGAGTCGGCAAGTACGCCGGTCTTTAATATTGCCTGGTTGTAGCGCATAAATAGTCCTCCTCTCTTCCCATAGAGTAGAGCTATTATTTGTTGAACACTCGGAGAATGAAATGTGTCGACAGTTGCCGCAAGTTTTTTCAATTCTTTCATAACATCTCTTCCTTCCTTATCCACAATAGTGCAAACTTCAGTACCCTCTGGGATACCCTTAAATTTCGCCAAGAATTCCTTCCCAAAGAAGCATTCTGACCATGAGGGTACGTTATGTACAAGTCGCCTAGCAGACTCGGGATATTGCGTGTCACTATGATGCCAGTGCTGGAATTCCATGTTAACAATTTCGGCACCGCATCTATAGGCCATAGCGATGCCGTCTCCGGTATTCTCTCTTGACTGGGTGCTATAGCGATATACCCCTGGATGCCCGGTTGCAAGGATCGTGGCTTTTGCCTTTATCACGAAAAATTCGCCTCTCATATAATTTAGAGCTGTAGCGCCTACACATCGACCATTAGACAGCAATAATGAAGTTGCCATAGTATCTTCTATGAAGTTAATTCCTCTGCGTAAAGTTTCACTATATAAAATGTCCATAACTCTTTGACCAGTTTCACCGGCTTTCCATGCTAGTGGATAAGGTATGTCTGGCTTATGTTCAGCAATTTTGCCATCAGACCTTCGTCTCCAGTATATTCCAAGCCGCTCTAATTCTCTAACAACCACTGGACTATATTCAAGTATGGAGCGCAGTATCTTGCTGTTAAATAATCTGATATGAGTACCTAAATGATCTATATCGGCTAAAGAGATATTTTCTGGGTTGTAGGGTCCCCAATGAAAGCCAGAGAGACGTGAACACCCGCTTCGGGATAGCATTCCCTTTGTTATTATCATCACGTCAATTCCAGAATCAAATACTTTAATAGCTGACCAAAGACCCGCTGCACCACTTCCTATCACTAAAACATCAGTTTCTAAAACCTTAACCATTTAAGCCCCCCTCGTTAGTTTCTTTCACCTTCAAAAGATAGATTAAATATAAAAGTTGTGGTATGAAGTTGTTAGAAAAAGGGAAATAAAAAGAGAAGCATTTTCCAAAAGTGACATACAATTACTTAGTTATTTAAATGGCAGTGGTCTATGTTTAGATTCAAGCTTGATTGCATTAGGCAGATAGTCAGGTCTAACGGGATGGTATGCGGCTATCCAAGACACAGGCTTGTTCCCAAGTATTTTTAGCCTATGAAGAGCCCCCGCAGGTATTCTAAAGAAGTCTCCCGCTTTGAGTATACGCTTTTCAGAAGGTTGTCCCGCAAACTTGTCTGGGCAAGAGCCCCAATTGGCTGTGGGAGGATGATTTGTTTCCACTTCAAGCTCGCATTCTCCCTCTAATATGTATCCTAGCTGCTCTTCGTTATGTCGATGAGGTGGAACCTCTTCTTTGCCTGGTTCTGGCACTATGGTCACAATCTGCATCATCAATGTTTCTCCAGTAACAATTACGTGCCCCCTCATTTTTTCTGGAATTTCTTCTCTTCGCGCAAATAGACTCATACCCCCACCTCAAACTTAATTGAAGTCACTTATAGTCTTATATAAATCTTTGTACGTAAGCTTTTGTTTTAGCAACATTTTTTGTTAGCAACTATGCTACTGAGGATCCCGTGTTCTGCTTAATAATATTTATCCCACTTAAATATAGTTCAATAGTCGCTTATCATTGGTCCCAAAGTTCTAACAAAAACTTTATGAAGGGCTCAGCTAATGTAATTACAGTTTTACATAAGAGAAGGAGGGCAATAAAATGACAAGTATGACAGCAAAATTTAGGAAGATGTTGGATAATTATCGCGAGAAGATGATAGTGGCTGCGGGCGCTCATAACCCACTTTTTGCAAGGATCGCTGAGGCTGTAGGCTTTGAAGCAATTTATATTTCTGGAGGCTGTACATCGATGGAAAGAATAGGGTGGTGTGATGTTAATCTAATAACCGCAACAGAGATGATACAAAATGCAAAGTACATAGTGGATGTTGTGAGTGTTCCAGTAATCGCTGATGCTGATAATGGATATGGCAATGCAATTAATGTGATGCGCACAGTAAGAGATTACATAAAGGCTGGAGTGGCAGCAATCCATATAGAGGACCAGGTAATGCCCAAGAGATGTGGAATGTTGAAGGGAAAAATGGTAATACCAATGGAGGAGATGATAGGAAAAATTAAGGCTGCTAAAAAAGTGATAGAGGATGAAGATCCTAATTTTGTTTTAATTGCCCGGACTGATGCGAGAAATGCTGTGGGTGGAGGATTAAATGAGGCCATAAAAAGAATGAAAGCTTACGCCGAAGCGGGAGCTGATGTAGTCTTTGCTGACGGCTTAGGCATAGAGAAAGGTAAAGAAGAAATAGAGAGGGCCGTTAAAGAGGTTGGAGCGCCAATGCTGTACCATCCAAGCGGGCTTCATCCCAGGTTATCACTTGAGGAATGCCAAGAGTTAGGAATAGCTATTGTTGTATTCCCAGGATCGTCATTAGAGCCAGCGGTAATCGCTGTTTGGGATTATTTGCAAGATCTTAAGAAGAGAGGAACACAGGCACAGATTGATTTTGAGAATAAGTATAAAAACCACCCACTATTTGGCCTGAAAAAACTATTTGACTTCACAGGATATGACAAGATACAAGAATATGAGAAGAAGTTCCTGCCCTCTGAAGAAGTTAGATTAAGATATGAGAAGACAATAGGACTATAATTACAACAAGAATCTTTATTTTAAACCATAATTTTATTTTTAAATAGTATAAAGAGCGATTGTAAAAGTTATCGTTCCTTATTAACTAAGTATATGCCAGCTAATATGAATATGAAACTTAAGAAAGAGAAGAAACTTACAGTTTCATGTAGAAAGATCCAACCGAAAAATGTTGCAAGTACCGGGACAATAAGGCTTGAAACTGACACAACTATTGTCTCTTCTTCTTTTAAGATAGACAGCATTAAAGCTATCGCTAAAGCCATTCCGACAATTGACGTGTAGAGGAGAGAGAGGATATATAGTATAGGTGGATTAATTGGAAAAGTTAATTCATTGAACATTAATGTTACCGCAAAAATAATAATGAATACAAAGAAGAACTGAATGCATGTCACGAGTAATTGATCTATATTCTTTAAAAACTTTTTAAAATAGACCATGGAAACCGCCCAAAGAAAAGCCCCTGAAGTTAGTAATAAAATTGGAGAGATAGATCTAGTAGCAAACGAAATTCTTTCGGCATAAAGTATGATTATACCTAAAAGGCCTAGCAACATCCCAAAAATTTTATTTGGGGTAACTCTTTCTTTAAGAAAGAGTTTAGCTAAACAGAAAACAAATATTGGGTGGGTACAAGTTAAAAGAGAGCTTAACCCGGTAGTTTCATACACTAAACCGATGGTAGACATGGTCATGCCAATGGCTATAATTATGCTGTATATAAAAAGATGAAGCCATGTTCTTCCATCAGTTGGAAATTTTTTATTCAAAAAAGCTATGAGAGGTAGAAGTACCATTGAGGCCAGAAGACATCTTTGCATAAGGAAAATAAGAGGACTAACAAACATTAATGCAACCTTCATTGCCGGCCATGTAGAGCTAAGCATAATGACCATACAAAATAGAAAAATCAGGTTACGTTTTCTCAAATCCTAAACCTCTAATAGAAGGCAAAAAATCATCGGATATGTACATAAACTTGTTCTTTTTAGAGCAGCTTTGTTAAGTAAAAATGGGGGTGTTTATGGAAGTGGGAATATTGGTTCTACTGTTTTTACTTCTGGTACTTCTTTTGACCATATTGGTTGGAGGATCCATGTGCCGTATTCTGTTTTCATCCATTGTCCTAAGCACATGTAGCCTGTCCCTACGTGGGTTACTGAGTCAAATGATACTGGTCCTGGTGCTCCAATCATTTTTGTTTCTCCTATAGCTTTGTTGAGTGCTTCTCTGTCTAGGCTACCGGCTCTCTCGAGCGCATCCTTTAGTATGAATGGGACTGTAAAGTAGTAGGCTGCTACCGGTGAGAGGTCTATGTTCTTCTCAACTAGGTATTTTGTCCATATCTCTCTAAATGTTTTGCTCATTGGAAATGGATAATCATAATGCCAGCATAAGAATGTTATTACGCCCAATGCCAGATCCCCACCTAAAGCTTGTACCTCTTCTAGTCGCGCTAAACCTCCAGACTGATAAATTATCTTAGGCTTGTATCCCAATGCGAGACATTGACGCCAGAAGGTAGCAAATGTAGGTGCAGTACCATGCATCCAAAGTATTTCGCACTTCTCCTCCTTCATTTTCGTTATTAATGCAGTAAAATCAGTTGTTCCTGGTGGATAGAGATCCGGAACAAAGGCTGAGTACCCTCTCTTTTCAAGTTCAGGAACAAGCAGTGTTTTCTGTGTCCGCCCAATAATATCATCAGATAATATGACGGCAAATTTCATGTTTGTTCTGTTTTTATAGCCTTCTAAGAAGGCTAAGAAGTCATCTATGATTTTTTTGTACGACATGCCGTAGCTCCATGTATAGTTCCATGGACCTGCCGCCGCAACAAATTCTATTGGAGTTCCTCCGTTTAGTAAGGGAATGCCGTATCGTTCTGTGACTTTTGCTGCTGGGGTAACTATGTGAGCGTAGCTGCAGCAGATTACTGCGACGACTCCTTCGGCTGCTAGGCGTCCGGCGAGTTCTGTTGCCCTTGCCGGGTTACTTTCGTCGTCGTATATGATTAGTTCTATTGGTACCTTAGCCTGATACTGTTTTAGGAATACTCCTCCCTCGCTGTTTATCATCTTGACCGCCTCTTCTATTGTTATTTTCTGCAAACGCCCAACAGTTGCTAGACCGCCGGAGAGGGAGGCTATCATCCCAATTTTGATCTTCTCTGGTGGAGGAGGCGTTGGTGTCGGGATGCTCGTATAATAGTAATATATGCCTGAAACCAAAGCTGCAACAATAATGATGGCGATGATGGCGATGACCGCACCCTGAACCTTGGTTATCGCAGACCTACAACAAGGCATACCATTCCCTCTAGCTATACCCTTCATATTGCTTTAGTATTAAAATGCTCTTATTTTATAAAACTTACTAAAACTTTTAGCCAGACCTTACTCTCAAAGAGCTTTTCAGAACCTTTTTAATCTTTTTTCAATAAGACTGCGAATTGCGGGCCATAACCCCCTAGGAGATATCAAGAAGATGACCACTATTATTATACCATTGATCAACATTGATAAGCCAGGATAATTTACATAGAAAAATTGTTGTAACGTGATAATAAATATGACCCCAATTATAGCTCCTCCAATATTTGTCCAGCCTCCAACAGATGCCGCCGTAAGTGTATTAATAAGCCATATGGGGGAAAAAGCTGCGTCTGGTGTAACGAATCCTGGATAGAGAAAATATATGGCTCCAGCTAAACTAATCATAAAGCTTGCGATAAGAAAACAATACAACTTGCAAGTATAAGTATTTACGCCTACCGTTAAAGCGGCATCTTCGTCACTTCCTATAGCTTTGAGCATTAAACCAAGATTACTTCTCACAACAAAAGTTACGATAATTATTGAGGCAAATGCTAATATAAGCGCAATATGGTAAACTATTGCAATTGGAAGCTTAACGTTAACAACTATTCCAGCTCCGCCTCCCGTATAGGACCATGTTGAAAACCATGCAAAAAGGGCATTTGCGATCACCAAGGTGCTCATTGCAAAATACGCTCCCCTCATTCTAAAGATCGTAGAGCTCACAGCCAACGCGATGATAACCCCAATAATCCCTGAAAGTATCAGACTTGGCCAAAGAGGCCAATTTAGGCAAGTAGAGAAAATAACGAAGGAATAGGCTCCGATACCAACAAACCCCCCGATACCTAACAATACCATTCCAGTAAAACCTGCAACCAAAACCCACATCTCAGTAAGAACTAAATATATAAAGCAGAAGAACAGGAAAGCCATCCAATAAAGTGGGATGAAATATGGTGCTAAAGTAAGTAGGGCTATCGCTACTATGGAGCTTCCAATAATATATCTGTTCTTCTTGTCCACACCACTACACCCTCATACCAAATATTCCCTGAGGTCTCAGAGCAAGTACAGCTAATATTAAGATATAACCGACGAAATATTGGTATGCAACACCTAGGTAATAGGCAGAAAGTTGTTGAGAGATGCCTAAAATCACACCCCCAACAAACGCTCCTCTCATACTACCTACACCACCAAGCACTATGACACCAAATGAAAGGATTGTATAAGGCCAGCCATCAGATGGAACGAAAAGGTAAATTAAGCCCACCATAATCCCTGCAATGGCTGCCAAAGCTCCACCAATGCCAAAAGTATAAGCATAAATTTTTTTGGTATCTACTCCTAAGCATTCAGCATACTCGGGATCCTCTGAAGCTGCTCTTATAGCTCTCCCGATATCCGTATGCTTAAGAAACGTATAAAGAATAAGCATACTGCCAAGGCTTATTAAAAATCCAACCAGGTAAATCAAAGGCAATCGTACGCCAAGAAGAGATACCGTCAAGAGAGAGTAAGGTGCTAGAGGGGCTAGGCTTCTTGGATCAGGATGCCATACTAAAAGCGCAACATTCTCAATAATAGAAGCTATTCCTGCAAAGAGGATTAACGGAATTGTAGGCGACCTATATATCAACCTATTTACAGCCCCATACTGTATGATAGCTCCTAAGGCAAAAACTATAGGAACAACCAACAAAGCACAGATGAGAGGGTCAAGCATAGAATTACTGCTTAAAGTTAAAGCTAAATAAGCTGCCAATACAGCTAAGTGTCCGTGTGCAAGATTGATCATATTTCGTATGCCGGTAAAGATTAGTGATAAACCGATACCTATCAGCCCATAAATCGCGCCAGTAAACGTGCCCATCAATATTACTTCAGGCGGAGCCATATCATCCTCTCCAAATTAATCAGTACCAAGGTATATTTTCCTAAGGTCTTTGTTATTTAATAAATCACTACTATCCCCTTCAAAAACTATCCGCCCTGACCTAATGATATAGCCCCTATGGCTAACTTGTAGACAACGTAAGGGGATCTCATCCACAACCAAAATACTGACCCCTTGTTCGTTTATTTCTTTTATCTTTTCGTAAAGCTGTTCTACGACTATGGGGGATAATCCCAATGAGATTTCATCTAGCAACAAAATTTCTGGATCCGCCATTAAGCCTCTAGCAATAGCTAACATCTGCTGTTCACCACCGCTAAGCGTGCCAGCCATCTGATTCTCCCTTTCTTTTAGAACTGGAAAAAGTTCGTATACTCTCTGTAACATCTCTTTTCTTTTACTTTTTTTAAGATGATTTCCAACCAATAGATTTTCTTTTACAGTCATTTTAGTAAAAATTCTACGACCCTCTGGAACATAAATTATTCCTAAAGCAGCTATTTGATGTGCACTAAGTTTATCTATTCTAATGGTTCCTTTAAACCATATTTCACCCTCGAATGGATGGACAACGCCTGCTATTGTCTTAAGAAGAGTAGTCTTTCCAGAACCATTTACACCAATGAGAGAGACACATTCACCTCTTTTAATATTTAAATTGGCATCCCATATAACCTGTATTTCGTCGTAAGATACGCTGATATCTTTTAATTCAAGTAGAAGCTCCGACATACTCACGAAACCTTCTGCCAAGATAAATCTCTGAAACAATTTTGGAGTTCATAACTTCCTTTACAGGACCCTGCGCTACAATGGTTCCCCGGTTTAAAGCAATTAAACGCTCTACAGCTTTAACAACAACCTCCATTCTGTGCTCAACTAGCATAACCGTCACACCTTCGGAATTTATTAACTTAATAATCTCTAGTAGCTCATCTACATCTTTTTCACGCATCCCGGCTGCAGGTTCATCAAGAAGTATAAGCTTAGGCTTTGAGGCAAGTGCACGAGCGATCTCAAGCCTTTTAAGTTCAAGGGGCAATAAACTTCCGGCAAGCTTATCTTTAACTTTATATAACCCGGTAAGTTTTAACACTGTTTGACAATATTCTTCTGCACTTTTTCTAGTCATTCTTCCACCAGAAAGAGCTGCCACTAAAAGGTTCTCCATTACTGTTAGCCTTGAAAAGGGCTTTGGAATCTGATGTGCAAGTGCAATTCCTTTCTGACATACACGATAGGAGGGTAGACCAGTCAAATTTTCTCCTTCAAAAATAATCTTTCCGGAGTCCGGCCTATAAATGCCCATTATGAGCCTAAAAAGCGTTGTTTTTCCTGAACCATTAGGTCCAATAATGCCAATAACTTCGCCCTTATTGACGTCTACAGAAACGTTATCTAACGCTTTAATCCCACCAAAGGATTTACTTAAACCCTCCGTCTTTAAGATGAGGTTATTCGTCATAACCCCCCCAATTGATGCTTTTTATAATTACATTACAACTACTAAAAATTTTTCGCAAAACTTCCAAGCACTAATTAACATAAGCATCGCTTCATGTTATCAGCATAAAAGATAGGGGGATTAAACCTTTATTTTAAAAAGAGAGATGGCATTCTCACCTAAAATTTGTTCTTTCTCTTTTTCACTTACGTCTAGACTTCTAATATACTCCACGCCTTTAAGCAGCCATTCTCGTCTAACAGGATAACCGCTTCCGAATAAGATATGATCTGCACCCAATTCTTTCACAGCACACTCTAGTTGATGTTTTGACCAGATAGTTGGTGCGGTAAGCTCAAAGTAAATGTTCTTATCCAAATATTTTCTGACTTTCTCAGCTGCTGGGTCGAAACGCTCAATTTCCTCCCATGTTTTTGATCTTTCCCCTGCAAGCATTTTAGTATAGGCAAAGAAGCCTCCTCCCAACATTGTGAAAATCAATACCAGGTTAGGAAAATCATCAAGCAATCCGCTGAAAAGAATCCTGCTTAAGGATATCATTTGAACCATACATCTTCCATATTGCCGACGGAGATTAGTGTACTTATAAATGCTATTGTATTCCACCGGTAGCGGGGTATGATGAACAACTAGTGGCACGCCAAGCTGATTAACCTTTTTGAAGAACGGTCTAAACTCTTCTTCATCTAAGTAAAGCGTTCCATAACGGGCAACACATTGTATTCCTGAAAACCCAAGATCCTTAATGCACCTATCCATTTCCTCAAGGGATTCTTCATTCCCCCATGGAGGCACAACGGCAAGACCTAGAAATTTATCAGCGTGCTCATTTATGTAGGCTGCTAAAAGATCATTAAACTTTTTACATAAGTCTAACGTTAACCATTCTTGCCAGCAGGTTATCCTAAGAATTGCTTTATCAACGCCAGCTTCTTTCATATCCTCCAATCTCTTGCTAGGACTTACATCAAGTTCGGTGTAATTTAGGTTTACATATCCCTTTGGCTTCTCTATAATTATTTGCATTTTATCGGTTCCAGGTATCGTGGTAACTGAGGCATACTCACCGTAAGCCCGTGGAACAATCTCTAGCAGCTGCCTTAACAATTTTTTATCAGAAAACAGATTCTCTGGAAGCCAATGCATATCTATATCAATTATCATGGACCAACCCTCTTTTTGAGGGATAACCATTATACGTATACTCATAAGCAATATATGTAACATATTTAATTCTTTCGGCATAGTTGGAGATAAATTAAAGGGAGCCTATTGCTCCTCCTTATTGCAGATCAAAGTAAAATTGACTTATCTTATTGAAAGGGGCTCTCTTCATATTTCCAAATTAACCAGTGTTCCTGATCTCTCCACCATGGATGCAAATCCATAAGTAATTTCTTGTATTTCGCCTTAAGCGTGGGTAAGATTCTGGCGGCTTCTCGACTAAATTCGTCTTCCCTTATCTTCTTAAGATGCTCCTCAAGGCTCTCTATAAAGCCGTGTTTCTTGAGAATCTCAGCCATGTTTAAGCCAAACATTCTTCTCTTATCTTTCTCAGTAAGTTCTGGCAATGCATACTTCAACCTTATCTCTTTTGGAAATTGAAAAGCCTTACACATCTCTATCTGAAATTGCATATACCCAGTTGCTGGCCAATCTGTGCCCCATACAATCTTTTCTGGACCAGTAATCGCGAAGATTTCGCCAAAGCGTTCTATGTATCGCTCTGGCACGCTCCGAAGTGGATCATGTTTCACATTCCATCCTATAAAAACATTCTTATTGCTGGCAGCGGCATGCGCAGCGGACTTGTAATATATCCCTCCAAAGTGGTAAATTATGAAGGTTAACTCTGGAAAGTTTTTAGCGGCAATATCAACGTCGCTCCAGTCACATCTTCCATCACCAGGACGGGGGCCCGAGAGACAAAGAATGGGGGCATTTAGTTCAACAAGCTTTTCTAGGATAGGATATACGCGTTTTTCATCGTCATAACGCCAATTCACCACACGTTGCCCGCGAGGCGCATTGGGTCTCCGTACATAGTTATAAGTCTCTGACCAGACTCTTATACCAAGTCTCCTCACTTGGTATTCGATATACTCTATTCCTTCATCTCCCGCAATTACAGGAGCGATCAATCCTGCAGCAATATTTCTATGGGGGTACGCTTTCTGAGCTGCTGCTACATCTTCAGGTTCAGCTATATAGCGTTCTATCTCCGGCTTTCTTACTCCAAAGGACTGAAGTGAGCAAACAAAAGCCATGTCGCACTCACTTTCCACGTATAACTCACGCATATATCGGTCTAAAGTTATGTGCGTGAGGTCACATTCCTTCTCCATTCGGTACCATGCAACCCTTAACTCGACGCCTTTTAGAAAATCATCCAGTAGCGGGACCCTCGATCTATGTCTTCCATCCCACACATGTGTTTCAATATCAAATATGAAGGGCTTTCTTTGATATTCTTCCTCCGGAAGCTCAGGTGAAGGTGAAAACTTGCTTCTCCAAACCTTCGCCTGAATTAAGCCGAATAAATCACCATCTTCCAAGCACGACCCTCCTTAGGAAGGAACATATTTATAGTTAATTTTAAAAATTTATCTCAAAAAATTAGGCAAGTTTTATTTAAGCAATGGATTAGTATATTATCCGCCCTTAACTAATGCTACATGCCAAGTTGTACTGCTAAAAATCATCGATTTTAATTTTCAATTAAGCCTTTATTAAATGATTGAAAACGATGGAGAATTTTTAAAATATCCTCTTCATAATCAATATCAATTAAGACCTCATCTGAGTTTACTTCCGCTTTCTTTATTAAATCCCTATATTGGTTTACAATAGCCTTTAAGCCCTCCTTCTCCTCACTTATTTTCATTATTTCATTAAAAAGTGATTTATCGAAGAGTATTGGGTGTCCTAAAAATCCTCTATAACTTGCAACTACTACCGGGGCTCCGCTTTTCTCATATTCTTCAATAACTTTGTTAATAGATGCTGGTGTAATCAATGCCAAATCCCCTGGAAGTATCATCACCGCGTCAGCGTATCCCATAACAGATCTAACTCCAGCCTTAACAGAGGAGCTTTGCCCTTCTCTAAAGTTCTCATTAAACACAAACTTACAATTAAAATTCTTAAGAACCGCTCTAATTTTTTCTGACTCATATCCAAGTACGACTACAACTTCATCAGCTTTTGAAGAGACAGCGCTCTTAACTACCCTTTCAATTATGGAGATTCCACCTATTTTCTCCAACAATTTATTTCTACCAAATCTTATTGATGAACCTGCAGCTAACACAATAAGAGAAATCAAAGTTTTCGCCTTCAAATTTGAAATTACTGATGTGGTAGGTCCTTCCTTCTCTTGAGTATTATTTCGGCGAGAATGCTTATTGCTATTTCTTCAGGCGTTTGAGCCCCAATATCTAATCCTACTGGAGCGTGCAATGGCTTTAGATCTTTCTCCTCTAGCCCTGTCTCTCTGAGCCTTTCTATGAGTCTTAATGCTTTTGTTTTACTTCCAAGCAAACCCACATATACTGGCTTCTTTCTGAGAACCCTCTCCAATGCCAAATAATCATGTCCAGGTTCTCCATGCGCTATGACAACAAAATCGTAGGGGCCAATTTTCAAATTATCCAATATCTCACTAAAGTCGCCTACAAGTATTTCCTTAGCCATTGGAAAACGTTCCTTATTAGCAAGCTGGGCATCATCGTCCAATACAATTATCTCAAAACCAATAATCTCCGCTATTCTTGCGATAGCCTGAGATACATGGCCAGCGCCTATAAGAATTATTTTTGGGTTTGGTCTGAATATATCGATAAACACTGTCAATTCACCTCCGCATATTAACCCAGTTTTTATACCTTCCTCGATATCTCTATTAGATAATGAGAGAACAACCTTCATTGGCTTATCTAGCTTCAAGGCATTTAACGATTCATTAATTATAGCTCTTTCAAGATTTCCCCCACCAATCGTCCCAAAAGTCTGGCCATCTTCACATACAATCATTTTTGCCCCAGGCTCTCTCGGCCCAGAGCCTTTTTTATCTATAATAGTAGATAAAGCAACTCTCTTCCCCCTCTTTAGAAGACGTAATAGTATCTCTAAAGTCTCTACATCTGTCACCACGTTCTCTTCACCAAAGAGCCTTTAGCGTTTCAGGTCAATGTGCGATGATCTTTTGCCATCAAAATAACCCTTTTCACCAGACTTTCTGTTATAGGAATCTTGTACGCGTTATGAGAAAGGGGAAATGCTTTAGCTACGGCCATTTTACCAGCCTTCTCTGCCGTCTCACTATTAATATAGTTACCTTTTAGAAAATCTTCTACTTCCTTTAGCCTTTTAGGTGTTGGAGCCACTCCACCTAGCGCTATCCTTACATCTTTACACACACCTTCCTCTAACGTTAACATCACCGCAACACTAACTATAGCGAAATCGAGAGAATTACGTAGTCTAAATTTGATCCATATTTGCCTAGCTTCTGGGGGAGGTTCTGGAACCTGAATCTCCGTAACTATTTCACTTCTCCCAAGATTTAGTGCAGCATCTTTATAGAGCTCACTAACTGGAAAAACTCTCTCGCCTAAAGGGCCTTTAGTTTTTACTAATGCATCTAAAGCTGTTAAAGCGATAGCGACATCAGATGGGCATACGGCTACGCATCCTTTGCCCCCAAAGATGGAGTGGAAGCGATTATCACCTGAAACTGCATAACAGACGTTTCCGCCTTTTCGAAGACAATGAAAAACTTTTCCAAGCGATTTTGATGCCCTATAATACCAGCATTGGACGTCTTGGCATAAGTTCCCCCCGATAGTTCCCATATTTCGAATCTGCGGCGTTCCAACAGAACGACATGCTTCAGAAAGTAAATTATATTTAGTCTTTATAAGAGAGGAAGACGCTACGTCACTCAACCTTGTGAGAGATCCGATCTTTAAAACTCCGTTCTCCTCTTTGATGTATTCTAAGTTCGCTATTGTTTTCAAATTGATGATAGCCTTTGGATATTTAGGCAAGATATCATCTTTCAAGACTCTGATCAAGTCTGTTCCACCAGCAATAACCTTTGCTTCCCCGTCATACTTTTCGAGTAGCAGAATGGCCTCATCAATAGTTTTTGCATTGAAGTGCTCAAACCTCTTCATCACACAACCCCCTTCGTCTGGGGGAACGGAGCCTTTCCTAAAGCCCTCAATATCTTCTCAGGTCGTAGCGGAAATTCCCTTATTTTTCTACCAATTGCATTATAAACAGCCATGTGGATTGAGTGCCACATTGCGGCAAATATTCCTTCCGCAATACCTTTGGCTCTATAAGGTGTAAGTTTTGCATCATCTGGGTCAACTATTGTGACGCAAACAAACTGATCTTCAGTAACATCAAGGGCTGTTGGGATAGGATACTCAATAAAGCTTGCATTTAATGGCGTACCCGTCTTCTCGTCATATATTATTCCTTCCCACAACATACAACCCATACCATGCACCGCTGAACCAATAAGTTGGCCATAAACCATTAATGGATTTAATATCATGCCAGGCTGAGTTGCGACCATTAACTTAATAACATCTATTTTTCCGGTTTCAATATCCACTTCGACCTCAGCAAATGAGCAGAACATACCTTTCATGCCAAGTCTTCTGCCAGTCACTGGGTCCATATAGGATTCCGGCCCCTCATAGTGAGAGGGACATGAACCTATTCCTATCAATATGCCACCATATATCTCTCCAATTTTTGAAAGCTTAACATAGCGTGTTGGATCGCCTGCAACATATATGCGAGTACCCTTTAAATCTAATACTAGCCTATTGGGATCAACGTTTAGGATAGAAGCTGCTGCCGTAATTATATTTCGCTTTAAGTTATTAGCCGCATTATATGCTGCGAAAACTGTTGATTGAAGGGCCTTGCTTGCAAATGTCCAACCTCCAATTGGTTGACCAACTGATTGTGGTGGTGCGTGTATAATGTCTTTAATGTCGATTCCTAATACTTCCGCAATAACTTGGCTTACAACCGTATCGAATCCTGATCCAATATCTCTGCCATCAGTCACCCACTCAACCGTGCCATCATTCACGTTTACTTTAATAATCACCGTATCCTTTACCCTATCTGGTTGAGGAACCCCCCATGCCGTGTGCGTTGCCACAGCAAGCCCAATACCCCTTCTCTTAGAACCAGAAATTTCTGTAGGTACACTCCATCCTTTCCATTTCTCTTTCCAATTAAATATCTCCGCGGCTTTCTGCACCAGTTCAGGAAGGCTGCCCCCTGCAAGCTGAAAATCATTATGAAGGTATTGGGTAACTATATCGCCATCCCTTAATCCATTCTTAATTATGAAGTCTACAGGATCCATACCTAATTTTTCCGCAATTTCGTTTACAGCTTCTTCTAAAGGCGGTACACCTGCCTGAGAGCCATAAGCGCGAAGAGCTTGCGACATAGGTGTATTAGTGTAGTATGGATAAGCCTTGAAAGATCTGTTAGGTATACGATAAGTGTTGAAAATAGTATCGCCGCAGTATACAATCCCAAGGTTAATTGACCTTTCGCCCTGACCAGCCCATACTGTAGCATCAATGGCCTTAAGATTACCCAATTTATCGGCCCCTATTTTATACTTGAAAGTAGATATCCCTGGATCCAGTACAGCACCTTCAACAAAATGTTCACGAATATTAGTTCTAATTTTTACAGGTCTGCCAGATTTCTTGGCTAACATTGCAGCCAGAGCCGCTACCCTTAATGGAGCGTCCCCCATCTTGCCTCCAAAGCCACCACCTATGAAGCATTGGTAAACATGGACTTTATTTGTCGGTACATTGAAAATTGACGCAAGCATCATTGCAAAAGACACAGCACCGACTTGCGGATGGGACCAAACATGTAGTTCATCGCCTCTCCACTCAGCTACAGCCGTAAAATTCTCCAAAAACATATGCTTTATATTAGGCTTCCTAAACTCCACATCAACTATTATATCAGACCCCTTAAATCCCTCCTTTATATCGCCTACACTCCTGTAGTAAGGAGGCCACATACCAACAACGATATTGTCTTTAGTGACTTCGGGGTGCATTGGTTGAGCGGATGATGCCTCCTCGGGGGTAAGCCAAAATGGAAGGGGCTCATATTCTACTTTAATAAGGTCTAAAGCCTCTTCAGCTATAGCTTCATCCTCTGCTGCTACTGCTGCTACAACATCACCAACATAAAATACTCTGTCAGTTAGAATGTAGGCTGGTGGTTTTTGAGAAACCCCCATTGTCTCCACATCTTTATAAGTTATCACGCTAGATACACCTGGTAGGGCTTCAGCCTCGCTTGCATCTATTTTCACTATCTTTGCATGTGCGAACGGGCTACGAAGGATTTTGCCGTAAAGCATGTTTGGCCGGATTATATCATCAGTAAATGCTGCTTTACCAGTAACTTTAAGGTAGCTATTCACACAGGGTATTGGCTTACCTAAAACTTTCCATTCCTTGTATTTCTGTTCTGCCTTCTCGCTCTTTATAATCTTAAAGCTCATGTCATACCCCTCATTTTTTCTGCAGCTTTCATTATCGCGTTAAATATGGGTATGTAACCAGTACACCTACAGAGATTGCCTGACATAGCTTCTCTGATCTCTTCTAGCGTTGGATTTGGGTTTCGTTGAAGAAGGGCTTTTGCCGACATGATCATCCCTGGAGTACAGAAACCACATTGAAAAGCCCCACTTTCAATGAAAGCCTCTTGGATTGGGTGGAGCTTTCCGGTTTTAGAGTTGAGAAGACCTTCAATAGTTTCAATGTTCTTTCCATCACACTCAACAGTTAAAGTTAGGCAGCTCAAAATCGGTCTTCCATCCATGAGGACCGTGCATGCTCCACATTCCCCTCTATCACATCCTATTTTAGTGCCAGTCAACCCCAACTTTTCTCTTAACGTAAAAGCCAAAGTATGCCAAGGTTGAACCTCATAACCCAATATCAATTCGTAAAGCTTTCCATTAATAGTCAACTTTATTTTCTGCATACGCATTCGCGCTCCATTTATTAAGTCATTCTTTCCTTCGTCCATGCATAACCATGTAATATCTTTTAGGCATCTAAATAAATTTTAATCAGCTTAAAAAGCCACCGTCTCCTAAGACGTTGAGAAAATGGTCTTGCTCACACCTTCCAACTTTTATGCCAAAATTCGCTAATAGAACTTTATTTACCATATAGTTAGAGTCAATTGAAATGTCTTTCAGGGCGTTTTATCCCAAATTTTAACTCTACTAAAGGTCTTAGTTTTGAGAGAATATTCACAAAAATTTATATATTTCACACATGTAGTTTGTTGGAAAATATTGCGGAAGATCTGGGGGATTAACTTTGAACGAGCCGTGGAAAACAGATAAATGGTTTGTTAGTCATTACAATTTTGTTGAAGAAATTAGAAAAAATCTTAATTTTCCAGAAAAAGTTTTAATCCATGATGTAACTCTTAGAGACGGTGAACAGCAAGCAAACGTGATCTTTAGAAAGCAAGAAAAGATTAAAGTTGCAAGGTTGTTGGATGAGGCTGGCGTGCAGAGAATTGAGGCTGGAATGCCAGCCGTTTCAAAAGAAGAGATGGAAGCAGTTAAAGCAATAGCCAGTGATGGATTAAATGCCAAAATATTCGCATTTACGAGATGTATGAAACGTGATGTTGATCTTGCACTTAAATGTGGGGTTGACGGTGTTGTAATGGAGATCCCTTCAAGCGATCATCTGTTATCTTATGCTTATGGATGGTCTGAAGATAAGGCTATTAAACTTGCTGTTGAGGCCACTTCATATGCCCATGAACATGGATTGCATGTGGCATTCTTCACAATAGATTCAACAAGGGCGAAATTTGAGACTTGCTGGAGTTTAATAAATGCTGTTGCAACAGAAGGCCATATGGACTCACTAGTTGTAGCTGATACTTTTGGCGTCTGCTCACCGCACGCAATACATTATTTTGTCAGGAAACTCAAAGAAAGAGTGAAGAAACCATTAGAAATTCATTGTCATAACGATTTTGGACTAGCTGTCGCGAATACGATTTCAGCTGTGGCGGCTGGCGCTGAAATTGTTCATACAACTGTAAATGGTATAGGTGAGAGAGCTGGAAACGCTTCTCTCGCAGAGGTTGTTATGGCTCTTGAGCTTCTCTATGGAGTGAAAACTGGAATGAAAACCGAAAAACTTCGCAAGCTATCAAAGGTTGTGGAGAAGATGACTCGCGTGAAGATGCCTCAGAACAGGCCGATAGTTGGCGATAATATATTTACTGTGGAGTCTGGAATAATAGCTGGATGGTGGTCTCGTCTCGAGAAGATGGGAATGCCACTAGAAATGCTTCCATTCTTGCCAAGTTTTGTCGGGCACGACTCAGTAAAAATTGTTCTGGGAAAGAAGAGTGGCAAAGACTCCATTGTATACAAGATGGAGAAGTTAGGGTTAAAGGTCCCTGAAGACAAGCTTGAACAGATACTTGAAGCTGTTAAAACCTACTCAGAAGAGAAAAAGCGCGTTCTAACAGATGAGGAATTTAAAAGAATCGTTAGTAAGTTTGTGTAAGTAGAATCTAGTTATGCCCGGTTATTATAAAAGGGCAACTTTTTGCACTTTCTTAATTAACGTAGAGTATAAGTATCTAGTGTAGGGTTAAATAGCGGTTCTTGAGTAGGTAGCTAGAGCGTCATTTTACTAATGGAAGACATAGGCTTAAAAACGCAAAAAATTACGGATACAAACTATAGAGGCTTGATAGCATATGCAAACTTATGAACCTTAAATATGACTGTTTTTAAACCTAAAGTGAGGTTACTGCAATAAATCAAAAATTAATTTAAATGGAATCCTCTTATGAGGGTTACTTGGCTAAATCTATTTTTATGCCTTTCTCAAGCGCCTCTGTTAATAATAACCTTTCTGCCATTATTTTATTTGTCCCAGTATACATGGAAACATTTCTATTGTGAAAAGCCATTCCAGAGTCCGCTAAGTAATTCCATGTTCTTGACGAAACTCCGTTCCCTTAATTTTTAAGACAATTATCATGCAATGGGATTTAGAATCTTCAACTCATCCCTCATCTTCGCATCAAGGAGTCTCCTAATCTTCGTTAGATATGCCCCCTCGATGGAAGTTTTTGACTTTTCCCTATCTCTGCCAATGGTATTTGCAAATTCATTTATTAATTTTCACGATAATAATGTCTCTTTTTCCTTATGGTACAGGACAGGTATTCGTTGACCTGACTTAAGCCTTATACAAAGGGTGTCCTCACTTCTATGTTTTCAATCTCATTCGAGTTTAGCTTTCAAGATGCCTTTCACACGCCAATTTTCAGAGATAAGGTGAAAAGCATTTACTGATTCTGGTGCCTTAACAAGGCTTACGTATTGGGTGGGTATTAGCCAATAACAGCTCAACATTTCAAGCCTTGTTGGAAAAAGTATAACCTCGTTATTTCTAATAAGTGTTTGAAATATAATCTTTTGACCTTTTCATAGTTGAGGGTTGCCCTACCGCATAAATAATCAGGATAATCTCTATAACCTAGAGGAGAGATATCGCATAACCTTCGCAGTTCTTGTCGTATTCTCTTTTATGGGGGATTTAGAAGTGAGCATAGTTGCGTTTGTTATGGCTTCTTCATCTTGCGCCTTAATTTGTATAGGATCTTTTAGGATCTCTAAACTACTATTGCTTGGACGTCCTCACTCGTCTTAACTAGCTATTTAACCATCCTTTTATAGAAAGTAGCATGAAAAACCTTTTTAATACAATGCCATAGAATAAGTATATCGTGTGAAAAAGCATATTGTTTATGGAGGTTTTCTTATTGGAGACCGCTAAATTATATGTTTTGCCTCAATTGCCTTATGGTTACGGGGATTTAGTGCCATACATGTCTGAGGAGCAGCTGCGTATACATCACACAGTACATCATCAAGCTTACGTTAATGGAGCTAACACAATACTTAAGAGACTTGATAGTGCTCGTAAAGATAACGCGGACATAGACGTAAAGGCCGTCTTAAAAGAGCTTTCATGGAACGTTGGGGGGCATTTACTACACTCATTATTCTGGAAGAACCTTGCTCCACCGGGTAAGGGTGGTGGCAAGCCCGGTGGAAGATTGGCAAGTCTCATCGATGGCGAGTTTGGAAGCTTTGAGAGGTTTAAGAGAGAATTTACTCAAGCAGCCGTCACTGTTGAGGGCTCAGGATGGGCTGCGCTGACAATATGTAGACAAACCGGGCGCCTAATGATAATGCAGATAGAGAAGCATAACGTCAACGTTTATCCAACCTTCCCAATATTAATGGTCCTGGATGTCTTTGAGCATGCTTACTACATCGACTATAAGAATAGGAGAGCGGACTTCGTCGAAGCCTTCTGGAACATAGTCAACTGGGATGAAGTTAACAAAAGACTTGAAGAATACATCCATTAATACTTTTAATACTTTTTAGTTAAGGATTCATTTCGGACGTCATTGGCTAAAGAAGCTTCGTGATCGATCTCATTCGGATTATGAGAAATAGTAAGGATCTCAACCAATAACATACGGTAAAAGTGATATATACTGAGAGCAATATTTTATATTATTGAGAAGCTATGTCAATGCCTGTACATTCTATCATTGAAACTTTCCGCGAAGATTGTGAGCGAACCCTTTACTCTTTGATTGGCGAACCAGCTTGTAAAGCTACCTTGTTTTTCCTATATAAGAGCTTAGGTCGCGATCCATTTGAAGTATTTTGGAGTAATCCTAAAACCTTTTACCGTGAGCTAGAAAGCTTCTTAGGAGCTGGTGCTAAAGTCTTAATTGAACTCTTGGTATCAAGGATTGATGGCGAGCTCGGCTTAAATATGAAAACTGAGCACTTCCTTGAACTTATGCAGCGTGGCGATCAGAAATCTGTTGAGGAGATACGTTCATTTATAACGAGAATATATGAACAATGTAAGGATAAGACAACGTAAGGGTAAAGGTAAGCCCTCGCCCACATACTTCTGAGCAAAATATTAGGGAGGGTGCCTGCGTAACAATGGTAATAACTGAGAATATGTGTGATTGATTTATCCTTTGGCTTACAGGTTCATCTTTTGCTTTAGCTCTATGCGCTTATCTTGTGGTATTGGTCCCAGCTTCTTCACCTTTTCAGTGAAAGAGATAAAGAGCTCTCTAGCTTTCTTGTAGACCATTAGTGGTATGTGGCTATGTTCAACCCTACCAGGCTCTACCCCTAGCCTCTCTAGCTCCTTCATCATCTCAGCGACTCTGTTCTTAGTGAATTTCTCGTAGACCTCCTCACTCCCTTCTAATATCAGTACACCGTCTGCACCATAGGCAAGGGATGCCAATATGGTCTTGTTCTTGAGCATTGCTGTTGAAGGGAGGGGGATTACGTACACGTTCTCTGGATAACTTGCACGGTCTAATCCCAAGTAGTCTATTACAGCATAACCATAGACTTTATCCACAAACGCTACTATTCTAATCTCATCAGCTCGTTTATCAGCTAACACACCTCTCAGTGTGGCTAGTAGCTGCTGAGTTGTTGTGTTCTTAAGTTCTATAGCATCTTGAGGACACGAAGGAATGCATGCACCACAACCAATGCAGTAGAATGGATTGACCTCGGCCTTCCCTTCACGTAACGTAATGGCATTCACAAAACAAGTCTTTACGCAGTTCCCACAGCCATTACACAACTCTGAGATTACTACTGCTTTCTCTGGGCTTGTTATCACATAATCGCTCTTTAAGAAGGATGCAGCTTTTGCTGATGCAGCTAGAGCTTCTGAGGTCGTGTCTCGAATATCCTTGGGACCCAAGACACAGCCACAGGCAAATATTCCGGTGAGCTGCGAATTGACTGGATCAATCTTCGAGTGCTTCTCCACGATGAAGCCGTACTCGTCTAGTGGCACCTTAATTATCTCACTAAGCTCTTTGAGACTATGCGGTGGAACAATGGGCACCGCCAACGCTACCATATCGTACTCGTCTTCTCTGACCTCTCCTGTTAGAGAATCTTCTGCTCTAACTACGAGCTTTCCATTGCGCCCCTTATAGATCTCAGCTACCCTTCCACGTATGAAAACTACGCCTTCTTCCTGAGCTTTCCAATAGAGATCCTCATAGCCCTTCCCAGCCGCTCTTATATCAATGTAGTAAACTGTTACGTCAAGCCCAAACATCTTCCTCAGTATGTAGGCTTGCTTAATGGAGTACATGCAACATATTCGGCTACAATAGGGGACGTGATTTTTATCCCTAGATCCAGCACAAAGAGCTATAGCTATCCTTTGCACGTCACTTCCATCAGCTCTCTTCAAAGTACTCCCCATGGAGCCGCTTCTGGACACTAATCTCTCTAACGCCATCATCGTTATAACGTCCTTATACATCCCGAAGCCATAGCATTCAAGTCTTCTTGCATCGTAAAGCTCGTAGCCAGGTGCTAATATTATTGCGCCGACGTTTAACTTGATTTCTTTACCCTCATCCTTTAAGTTTATTGCTTTTGTTGGACAAACCTTCTCGCATTCTCCACACTTAGTGCAGGCCTTGAAGTCTATGACGTAGGCTGAAGGGACTGCTTCGGGGTACTCCATGTATATAGCCTTCCTGGTTGATAGACCCTCGTTAAACTCATCTGGTACCGTTACTGGGCACACGTCTGCACAAATTCCACAGGTCATGCACCTCTCAACATCAACCCCTCTTGGATTCACGCGTACTTGAACCACGTAGTTCCCTGGACGTCCACTAATACCCTTCACCTCAGCACACGTCAGTAAGTCTATGTTGGAGTTGCTACTCACACCAACAATCTTGGACCTTAAAATGCTTTGGGCATCGTCAAGCGTTGGGAAAACTTTAGTAAGTTTAGCCATATTCCCGCCGATACTAGGCCTTCTTTCCACTAAATGTACTTTAAATCCCAGGTTTGCTAGCTCGAGAGCTGACGTTATACCGGCTATGCCACCACCAATCACTAAAACCTCTCGTACGCATTTCTCTTTAATCTCCTCAAGCGGTTCTAATTGAAGACTGCGCTCGTATCCTCCTCTTATTAAGTTTATGGCTTTCCGTGTGGCTTCCTTATTCTGCTTAGGTCCATGAACCCAAGAAGCTTGCTCACGTACATTTACAACCTCCAGCATAAATGGATTTAACCCTGCTTTCTTCAGAATCTCCTGAAATGTTGCTAGATGAAGCCTGGGAGAACATGAAGCTATGATGACCCTATCAGGGTTGTACTTCTTTAAGTCCTCCGTTAAAGTCTCTTGACCTTCTCTTGAGCACAAGTACTTGTACTGTTTAGCCACGACGACGTCCTTCCAGTTTTCAACTGATTCTATGATGAACTTAGAATCTAAGACGTCACTAATACCGCCTCCACATTCGCATATAAAAATGCCGATTTTAGCCAATACCATCATCCTCCAGCACTAGCCGAACACATTAGAGAATGCCGTGTGAGATAACATTTAAGCTTTAGTTACCCTTGTTTAACGTTATGAGGGGAGAAAGTTTTAAATTCATCAATTCCTCCTATTTTGCTCCTTGAATGTTCACAAGGTGAGTTGATGTGAACGTTCAAGAGGTCGTGCAGAAGAATAACCTTTTGCAATGCATTCAATGCGGTATTTGCACCGGCAGCTGCCCGGTAGCCATTAAGAGTAACTTAAACATAAGGAGGTACATGCGTGAAGCTGCAGTCTTAAGGAAGCTTGTAATTCACTCTCAAAACGAGGTCTGGGGTTGTACTACCTGCGGCAATTGTAGTACTCGCTGTCCAAAGCAGTTGAAGCCCTACGAATTCTTGGTGGACGTTAGAAGCATTGTGGTCGAGAAGGGAGAAGTTGCTCCAACAATTAGAGATGCTTTAGAAAGCGTGTACTTAAATGGAAATCCTTGGGGTAGAGGTCGTGGAAAGCGAGTTGAGTGGGCTCGTGATCTAAACATTAAGCACGTCTCTCAAGGGGTTGATGTGCTCTACTACGTTGGTTGCACGACTGCTTACGATCCGAGAGTTCAAAGTATTGCAAGGAGCCTTGTTAAGAGCTTAGAGACAGCAAATCTAAGCTTCGGGATCCTAGGTGAAGAAGAGAATTGCTGTGGAAGCGAGGTCTACCACATAGGTGAGAAGGGTCTTTTTGAATTTCTCGTCGAAGAGAACATGAAACTCTTTAGTAGTTATGGCGTAAGACAAATAGTGACAAATTGTCCTCATGGTTTCGATGTCTTTAAGAATAAATATCCTAAAGAAGGTGGTTTAGAAGTTTTACATCATAGTCAGCTTCTCGCAAAATTAATTGATAAAGGAAAATTATCTCCCTCAAAGAGGATTGACAAAAGAGTTATTTATCACGATCCCTGCTATCTTGGTAAGCGAAACAACGTCTTTGAAGATCCAAGGAAAATAATCGAAAGCATAAAAGGCATTACCCTCCTAGAATTTGACCGTTCAAGATATAGAAGTCTATGCTGCGAGGGCGGCGGTGGGAGAATGTGGTTCGACGTTCCAGGGCCACGTTTAGCCGAGCTTCGTGTAAAGGAGGCTGTTGAGGTGGGAGCAGACGTAATAGTAGTAGCATGCCCATTCTGCATGCTTACTATGGAGGATGCCGTTAAGACTACTGGAAACGAAGAAAGAATTCAAGTTATGGACATAGCCGAGCTACTAGCATCAGTATTGTGATTTATATAACTTTTCGATCTTATGAATGCTTATGCTGTTCTTATTAGCTGACTAGGACAGAAAAGAGAAAAGGTTAGTGAAAAGTCTTGAGGGCTAGCTTCCACGTGCTTCAGCTATCTTCTTCTTTAACGCTGGTACTATCTTGAAAAGATCGTCGATGACTCCGTAGTCTGCGTGGCCGAATATAGGTGCATTCGGATCTTTATTTACAGCTATCACCACCTCAGCACCCTTCATCCCGACGAGGTGTTGGAAAGCTCCACTTATTCCAAGAGCTAAGTACACCTTTGGTTTAATGGACTTGCCAGATTGCCCTATCTGCCTATCAGAAGGCATCCAACCCTTGTCAACTATTGGGCGCGAGCAGCCCACAACTCCACCTAACATTTGAGCAAGCTCTTCGACCATGGGTATGTTGCTCTTGTCCTTTATTCCTCTACCTATACCTACGACTAGGGCTGCACTTGATATGTCGACTGCACCTGGTGGTGGAGTTACAAGTTCTAGAAAGCGCTTCTTAACCTCCTCGCTGGGAGGTTGATATGGTACCTCGATCATCTGCCCGTTTATTGGGCGTGGTGGCTTCTGAGCTTTAAAAGCAGCTTGACGAGCAGTCACTATGTATCTGTCAGCCTTTCGAACAATGACCCTTGCATTGATCTTTCCACCGTAGATCTGGCGAGTAACCACAAGCCTGTCATCTTCAAATGTTAGGTCTATGCAATCTGTTGCTAGGGGGATGTTGAGTGCCGCAGCGAGTCTTGGAGCTAGCTCCATGCCTATTGAGGAGTGCGCGATCATGGTTAGCAACGGCTTCTCCTGGTCAATTAAATGAACGAGAGCGCTTTGATAGTAGTCGGAGACGAAGTTTTCAAGCAAATCGTGCTCTACAACTAGGACTTTATCAGCATACTCTGTTAGCGGCTTTGCTAGCTCCTTTACGTTCTTGCCCAGTATTACTGCTGTTAACGTGGTGTTCATCTTATCGGCTAAGTCTCTACTTTTAGTTAACATCTCGAACGTGACGTCTCTCAACTGCTGCTGTCTATGCTCAGCTAGAACGAAGATCCCCCCCATCAGAACAACCCCCTAGACTTCAATATTCCCAGAATTTGTGTTGCTACCTCCTCAGGGCTGCCCTTAAGGTACTGACATACTTTCTCAGCAGGTGGTACGAAGAGCTTGTCTATCAAGGTCCAAGATCCAGCGTAACCAACTTCGCTTTCATCTAGACTCAAGTCTTTGAGGCCTAGAACCTTTATCTCCTTCTGCATGGCTCTACGAATACCTAGTATTGAAACATACCTTGGTTCATTAATGCCGGTCTGAATAGCGAAGAGCGCAGGCAACTTCACCTCCACGACCTCCATGAGACCTCCTTCAAGTTCTCGATGCACAATAGCTGCTTTATGATCTTTAAGCTCAATCTTCTTGACCATTGTTGCGTGCGGAATCTTGAGGAACTCTGCGAGCATAGGACCGACGGTGGCACTTCCATCATCCTCTGCCATCACGCCTGTTAGTACGAGATCAAACTGCAAGTTCTTAATGACTTTGTACAATACCTTAGCTATGACGTAGGGATCTGAGCCAACAAGCTTTGGATCGTAGACTCTTATAGCATTGTCTGCACCACGTGCTAGGCATTTTCGTAAGGTGCTGTTAGCCTCTTCTGGACCTACGGTTACAACGGTCACAGATCCTCCAAATTTCTCCTTTATTCGTACAGCCTCTTCAACAGCATAGTCATCCCATTCATTTATGTCGTAGACCAGGCCATGCTTCTCTATATCTCTACCAGTAGGGTCTATCCTTATCTCAGCTTCAGCGCACTTTGGAACATGTTTAACGCATACTACTATGTTCATCTTTAACTCACTCCTACAGATTTTTAAATCAATAGAGTTTCGCACAAAGCTACTTTATAAGCCTTCATTACTCAGCTTAATTATCAAAAAGTTCAATCAAGTTTTCCACAGGTCTAGTTTGCAAGATTAAAGTGAGGAGGTATCATTAAACATTTTGACGCATGTTCACGATGTTAAGTGGAGCATTCGTTAGCTCATCAAGAAGTTAGCGTTTTATAGAGCCTTGAAAAATAGTCATTCAATACCTCAATTGCATCAACATCCGTTATGTTGTACAAAGCCCTGCCCCTCAGAGTTCTCCTTTCTATAACTCTAAGTTTTACTAAGAAGTTTAAGCACGCTAACGTTTCCCCAAAGGCCAGCCACTCTTGTACACCTAACATGTGATCCCAAAAAGAAGATTTCATATTCCACTTCATTTTAGATGTTATCCAGTAGGCGTCGCAGCTTCGATAGCCTATCACATTTAATATTTCGAGTAGCCTGCTCCTGTAATGGTCTATAAGTTCAAGAACTCTCCTTCTTAAACCTATGAACGGCCTTCCGTGACCGGGAAGTATGAGGTGGGCATTTATTTCGTAAGTTCTCTTTAAGCTAAAGAGATACGTGCTTAACAAGTCTTCTTCGTAGCTCCACGAAGAGATGTTAGGAGTTATGTTGCTTAGGATGTGATCCCCACTAACGAGCATTCTTCTCTCCTGGTCGTAGAGACATATGTGACCTCGTGTATGACCTGGAGTTTCAATGCACCTGAATTTATAGTCGCCAACCTCAATGACGTCTCCATCTCTTAACGGTATTGGCTCCAAATATTTCTTCGGATGGCGCCTGAACATGAATCTGGTGATTAGTGCAGCCGTATGCTCTGGAAAGCCGTTTTCCACCGCAAAGGCAACAACATTTTTTATCTCCTCCTTCTCATCCTTAAAGAGAGACTCCACTTCCTTGTAGCCCACATAGACCTTAGAGCCCCCAGCACATCTTTCTATTAAACCAGAATGATCTATATGTGAGTGTGTCATGAGAAATACGCTCCTCTTAAAGTCCACCTTTATCCTCTCTAAGTCTCTCTGAAGCACTACTTTGCTCAAGAAGAGGTCGGGACCTGCATCTATTATTAAACTCTCATTAACTCCCTTCACTATGTATGCGTTGACCTGTTTTGGTGGCCAGATTATTGGAATCCTGACGATAAACAAGTTTAACACCAAAAGTTAACTTTTCTTAAAACCTGAGAACTTGAATGAAATAATCGAAAGAAGAGTAGCTCATAACAGCAAGGATAAAGGTAGGCATCCCTTAGACTTCTACATTAATTGATGCGTAATCCTTTGCCACGAAATGTTTGAGCCTAGTAGTCACATCGTAAAAATAGAGAAGTATTAGCGGAGGATCATGAGGTCCCGGCTTTCATTTTCTTCAACTCTTCCTCGCGAAGAACTCTTCGAAGAACCTTGCCGACAAGGGTCATTGGAAGCTCTTTCACTATCTCTATCTCTCTTATTGCCTTATAGGATGCAACTCTTTCATTGACAAACTTCATGATCTCCTCCGGAGTAGCGGTCATTCCTTCCTTCAAGACGACGAAGGCTTTAGGAATCTCACCAGCAAGTGGATCAGGCTTGCCGACAACTGCACATAGTTTTACTGCTGGGTGCTCATAGATCACGTCTTCAAGCTCTCTGGGATATACGCTATGACCCTTGTATTTGATTATATCCTTCTTACGATCCACTATGTAGAAGTAGCCGTCCTCATCCATTCTAGCAATGTCGCCTGTTAGGAGCCACCCGTCCCTGAGTGTTTCTCGCGTCTCCTCAGGTCTATTCCAGTACCCCTTCATCACCTGAGGACCTCTTACTGCTAATTCACCTACCTCTCCTGGCGGAAGATCCTTGCCAGTCTCCGGGTCAACTATCTTTGCGTCAGTGTCTGGGAATGGTATCCCTATTGAGCCTATCTTGACGAGCTTCATGCTTCTATCGAGTGGATTGGAATGAGTAACTGGAGACGCTTCTGAGAGACCGTAGCCTTCAACTAAGACCCCACCTGTAACCTCCATGAACTTTCTTTGAACTTCAGGTGGAAGCGGTGCGGCACCAGAGATGCAGAACTTCACGGACCTTAAGTTATACTTCCCTATGTCAGGATGAGCTAGAAGCATAGCGTAGAGGGTCGGTACGCCTGGGAACAGGGTCACACCATATCTCTGTATTGTTTCTAAAACTTCTTTTGGATCAAAACGTGGTAGTATTACTCCAGCTATGCCTGCAACAGGCCCTATGTTTAAGCTGACAGTCATGCCATAGCTGTGGAACCAAGGAAGTAAGGCTAAACCTACTTCCTCACCTTCTTTAAGTCCCGCGGCCCTCATCCATTCATAACACTGGTAAGCGTTTGCCACGAGGTTCATGTGAGTTAACATGGCAGCTTTAGGAAGCCCAGTAGTTCCACCAGTATATTGAAGAACTGCTATGTCTTCTCTTGGGTTTATCTCAACCTTCGGTGGGTTGGGTGGATACTTTGCTATTAGCTCCTTAAAGAAGTATACATTTGGTTTCGGCTTAACCTCGCACGTTGGAATCTTCTTAAGCATCCTGCCGAGGAAGGCTAAAGCTCTCGGCATGTAGTCTGCCATGCTCGTTACAATAACTCGTTTAAGTCTCGTTTTGCTCCAAATGTTCTCAACCACAGGGTAGAAGATATCGAGAGTAACTACGGTCTCAGCACCCGAATCGTTTAGCTGGTACTCGACTTCACGCTCTCTATACAGTGGACTTATAGCCGTAATGATAGCACCTATCTTCATGGCTCCATAGTATGCTATCACGAACTGAGGACAGTTCGGTAGGAATAGGGCAACGACGTCTCCTTTCTTGACACCTAAATCAGCTAAGGCTGTTGCAAACTTACTTAAAAGCACATTCACTTCTTTAAAAGACATTTTTCTACCGTAAAATATGAGAGATGCTCTGTTAGGCCACTTCTGAGCAGCTTTCTCTGCAAGTTCAGGGAGAGATACCTCTGGATAGTCTATATGTTTTCTAATGCCGAACTTCTCATACACCTTATACCATGGCCTCTCTTCATGTACCTTCTCTACAATCCTTTCTCCTGAGGACATGGGTCCCTATTAAAAAGGAGGATGAAAATAACTTATAAATGTAAAAAAGAGAGTAATGAAAGACAGGTTAATCAGGTCTTGTGAAAACGTACATGATGTTTCCGTCGGGAGTAACAAAGGCCTTAAGCTTAGCCTTCACTCCCACTTTAACTTCGGATTTCTTGAAGTCAGTAAGCCATGCAACCACCCGTATGCCTTCCTTAAGCCTGCCAATGGCTACGGTGTAGGGTCTCTCATTCATAAATGTTAGCGGTCTAACAACAATGTGCGTGAAAGCCTCTATCTCAGCTTCTCCACTAAGCTCCAGCCACTCCATGTCAGAGGATAAGCACTCTCCACAGTCTGCTACTGGCGGAAAGTATATTTTTCCACACTTCCTACACTTCGTGGTCATGACCTTTCCTTGCTTAAGACCTTCCCAGAAAGGAAGTGTCTTGCTTATAGGAATCTCAGGTGCAACCTTGACCTCTCTAGCCTTCAACGTTGGCAACATAGTTGGAGATAATGACATTTAATTCACCTCTTCAAAATCGTTACATAGCAATAGTGGCCCGTCCCACCAACGTTATGGGCTAGAGCAATGTAGTTCTTCAAGGGCACTTGCCTGCTTCTTTCAACAGCTTCTCCTCTTAACTGCTTTGTTAACTCGTATAGCATTGCGATACCCGTTGCACCTATTGGATGACCTTTCGCTTTCAAACCCCCATCAACATTTACAGGAATCTTTCCACCAACTTCTGTTTGTCCTTCTCGAATCAGTTTAGGTCCCTCACCCTTCTTACAGAATCCAAGATCTTCATAGGCCATTATCTCAGCTATTGTGAAGCAATCGTGAACGCAAGCAACATCCACAATGTTAGGAGTTATACTAGCCATCTTATAGGCTTGCTGTGCGGCTATGACAGTCGACTCTAGCCCAACATAGTCTTTCCTCTTGCTGAGATTGGCCGTCCCGCAAGCTGATCCTAAGCCTGCAACCCAAATAGGGTCTTCAACTTTAAACTTTTTAACTGCTTCTTCTGAAGCGAGAATAACAGCAGCAGCCCCATCAGTTATGGGGCAGCAATCATAGAGCTTCAATGGCCACGCTATTACTGGTGATGATAGAGCTTCCTCTACTGTCACCCTATTTCTAAGGTGCGCTATTGGGTTCATAGAGGCATACTTATGGTTCTTAACGGCGACTAATGCTAAGTCCTCCTCTGTTGTGCCATACTTAGCCATGTGAGCTGTAGCATGCATGGCATAGTAGCCTGGAAATGTTAAACCGAAGTTGTGGAACTCCCAAAGGTAGCAACCGGCTCTACCGATAAACTCCACCATGGTTAACGTGTCTATCTGTCTCATCTTCTCGACGCCTATAGCCAATGCTACGTCCACTTGACCAGATGCTACAGCCCAGTAGGCTGAGGCAAAAGCTGCACTCCCACTTGCGCATGCAGCCTCACAACGCATAAGACCCGCGCCGCTTAAGCCACAGTACTCGGATACTATGACGGCAGGAAGGTTCTCTTCATACCATGCTCCAGCCCCTGCAGTACCCACAGCTACGAATTCTATGTCTTTTGGTGTTATCCCTGCATCCTCTACTGCTGGCTTAAAAGCTTCAAAAGCCAGCTCTGCTACCGTTACGTCATTCCTTTCACCGAACTTTGAGCATCCAGCACCTATGATAGCTACCTTCTTCACGCATTTCACAACCTCAAAGATCATCTTCCCTTGAACTGCGGCTTCCTTCGACTCATAAAGGCTTCCACGCCTTCCTTAAGATCTTCCGTTGAGAACGTTAAACCCATGAAGGCAGATTCGATGCGTAGCCCAGCCTCTAGTGGTGCTTGAGATCCAAAGTTTATTGCCAACTTAGCGTACCTTAATGCTATTGGTGGGAGCTCGCATAATCTTTGAGCTAGTTTTATCGCCTCTTCCCTTAAATTATCATAGTGCACGACCTTGTTAACTAAGCCTATCTTTAAAGCCTCCTCAGCACTGATTCTTCCCCCTAACATAACTAGCTCCTTAGCCTTAGCTATACCTATAAGTCTCACAAGTCTTTGAGTACCACCCCAGCCGGGTATGAGACCCAAGTTTATCTCTGGTTGCCCTAATTCAGCGTGCTCAGCTGCAATCCTAAAGTCACATGCTGCCACCAACTCGAGACCTCCACCTAGTGCGAAGCCATTTATGGCTGCTATCACAGGCTTGGACATCCTCTCAATGAAGCCAAAAACCTCCTGTCCAAGCCTTGAAAACTCCTCAGCCATGACTGGTGTAGCCTTAGGAAAAGCGGTTATGTCGGCGCCGGCACTAAAGGCTCTATCTCCTTCCCCGGTAATTATAACGCATCTTATTGAGGGGTCTCTCTCAGCATTCACTAAGGCATCGTAGAGCTCTTCCATCATAACGTCGTTAAAGGCATTAAGTCTATGAGGACGGTTAAGAGTTATTATCAGGATATTGTCTACCCTCTCTATCTTTAATGTCTCATAAGCCTTACTCATGTATATTCACCAAAATAGTTAAGCAAGTATAAGAAGTGAGAGAATTTAAAAGCTTTAATACAATCGTAAGAGGTATTGTAGTATTGTGAGTTTTTGTATTTCGCTCGTACCCTCGTATATCTCAGTGATCTTTGCGTCTCTATGATATTTCTCTACGCGGTAGTCAGCCATATAACCGTACCCGCCTAGTACTTGGATTGCAAAGTCAGTGGACTCTACTGCTATTCGGCTTGCATACAGTTTTGCCATTGACGTCAGCATTGGGATTGTAGGATCCATCTTTTTCTCACCTGTCTTCTTAGCTTGCTCGCGGTACTGATCTACGAGCCAAGCAGCTTTGTAAGTTAGGAGTCTAGCAGCCTCGATCTTCGTAGCTATCTCAGCTAGACCGCAGCCTATGAGTTGATGTTGTATTATGGGCACTCCAAAGGTCACTCGCTGTTTTGCATACTTGAAAGCTATTTCCCACGCGCCTTGAGCCATGCCTACAGCTTGGGCAGCAACTGCAACACGAGATGCATCAAGAAACTCTATGGTGTGATAGAAGCCTCTATTTAGCTGACCAACTATATGCCAGTCTGTGACCTTGACGTTATCGAGTTTAACCTCACCCGTCACAGAGCATCTTATCCCCATTTTGTTACTAAGTTTAGTTACTTCGAGTCCGGGGGTACCTTTATCGATAACGAAGAGGGTCTGACCTCGATATGTTGGCCTAACCCTCGTGTCTGTTTGCGCTAGAACTATGATGAAGTCTGCTATCGGCGCATTGGTGATGAAGGTTTTGGTTCCATTAATCCACCATTCATTTCCATACTTTGTGGCTACGGTATCTAATTTAGTTATGTCGCTTCCATGATTCGGCTCAGTAAAGGCTGCTGCAGATATGTACTCGCCCTTACATAGCTTGGGCAAGTACTTCTCTTTCTGCTCTTGAGTACCATACTCTAATATCAGATCGCTACCGAAGACCCCGGCCGATATCGCCACTCCAAGTGAAGGATCTGCTCTACACATCTCTTCCACTACAAGACACATCTCCAAAGTGCCATAACCCTGTCCACCGTATTCTTGCGGGAAGTGTATTGTTGTGAAGCCTAATTGAGCTGCCTTCCTATAGAGCTCTATGGGATACTCCTCTTTTCGATCAAGCTCTAGCGCAAGCTCAGGTTTAAACTCCTTCTCACAAAACTCTCTAACAGCCCTCTTTATCTCAAGTTGTTCCTCACTTAATTGAAAGTTTGGCATATCGTTGTCCCTCACGTAAGTTAAGTTATGTGTAGGTGTAGAAACCTCTTCCACTCTTCTTACCAAGCCAACCTTTCTTAATGTAGTCTTCTAGTAATGGACAGGGTCTGTAGAGCTCCATCTTGTACTTCTCATAGAGGGCCTTCAGCTTATTGAGCATTGAATCGATGCCCACCTTATCTGCATACTCACATGGACCGGAAGGCCAGCCCGTACCAAGCTTCATCCCGGTGTCTATGTCGACTGGTGTAGCTACGTCGTCGTACACAAGCCATGCAGCTTCGTTTACAGCAACAGCCCAGGACCTATCTACATCGTACTCTCCCGCTAAGTTAAAGGGTATCCTTGGTCTTCCTTTAGACCAATCGTAGAAGCCAACACCAGTCTTCTGACCAAGCTTTCCCGAGGTTACTAGAGGCTCAATAACCTCAGGACATGGCTTAAAGCGCTCACCGTAAGCTTCATACATCACCTGCCCGGTTGCAGCAACTATGTCTAGCCCCACGAAGTCAGCAAGCTCGAACCAACCCATTGGGAAGCCCCCCTCATACTTTACTGAGGCATCTATGGCCTCTATAGACGCTTCCTTACGAGCCAGCGTCCAGAAAACTTCAAGAAAAACAGCACCTAAAACTCTATTCACCACAAAGCCTCGCACGTCTTTCTTCACGAGTATCGGCGTCTTCCCGATTTTCCTGCATAGATCCATAAGCACGTTCACTACTTCATCGCTTGTAAACTGCCCCTTTATCACTTCCACCAATAGCATCATTTGCGGTGGATTGAAGAAGTGTAGCCCAGCTACTTTGTCAGGTCTATTCGTAGCCTTCGCCATCTCAGTTATGCTGAGAGTAGATGTATTGGATGATAGAATTGCGTGTGGAGGAGATAACCTGTCTAGCTCTGCAAATATCTTCTTCTTGAGGTTCATATTCTCAGGAACGCACTCGATAGCTAGGTCTATATCTTTGGCTGCCTCTTCATAGCTCGTTGTTGGCTTTATCCTTGCTAATGCGTCGTCTGCATCTTGAGGTCTAAGACGTTTCTTCTCTACGAACTTGCTCAAGCTCCACTTAATTTTCTCTATAGCTTTTTGAAGAAGCTCTTGGCTTATATCAACTAGAGCTACTTGATAACCGCTAGTCGCTAAGACTTGCGCTATTCCGTGTCCCATAACTCCTGCACCTATAACAGCTACCTTCTTTATTCTTTCAGACAAATCAAATCACCCCTGCAGGCATAAGTAGTGCAGCTATTTATAAAACACTTTTCTTACAGGCTGAAAGACTACTAAGGACTTTACAAAGAACTCAGGTGTAAGGCTATAGAGCTAAAACATAGAAATTTAACGTGAAACTCAATTCTGCCTCGCATATAGCCTTAAGCCTAGCCTTAAACTCATGCCCGAAAACTTCACTACGACAACTTCATGGCGATGTTGGGCCTGCACTAAGCATGTCTAAGCTATTAGTGATGCGTAGTAAATAGACCACCATCACCCTTAACTCGTACGACCACGTCATCTAGCTTAAGAGAACTCCTCAAAGCAACTTTAAATTTACTACTGTGTTAACAAATTCTTCTTAGAAAGCTACTGTTGTTGGTTGGTGTTGCTGATGTCCAGGGTATTAGTAACTGGTGGGGCTGGATTTATTGGAAGCCATTTAGTGGATAGGCTCATTCAAGAAGATTTCGAAGTTGTCGTGTTAGACAATCTTTCAACTGGTTCTCTAGACAACATAAGAGCTCACATGGGGAAACGCAACTTCCAGTTCGTTAGAGGAGATATAGGAGTCAGAGATTTAGTTAGAAGAGTGCTCAGAGATGTGAAGTATGTCTTCCACTTAGCAGCTGTGGCCAGCATTGATCTTTCTATGCGAAGACCTGATCTGGCTAATAGAGTCAACGTGGCTGGAACGATAAGCTTGCTTGAAGAAAGCCGTAGAGCTGATGTTAAAAAGTTTCTATTTACTTCTTCTTGCGCAGTCTACGGAGAGCCAGTAAAGATACCTGTTGACGAGGAACACCCAACTAGACCTCTATCACCCTATGGTGTAAGCAAGCTTGCAGCTGAGCATTACTGTATGATGTATCATAGAGTCTATGGACTCGAGACTGTCGTGTTAAGGCTTTTTAATGTTTATGGACCTAGACAGGAAAGGAGCCCTTACGGTGGAGTTATAAGTAGCTTTATTAATAGATTAAAGAAAGGGCTTCCACCGATAATCTTCGGTAATGGAGCTCAAACTAGGGATTTCATAAACGTTAACGATGCCGTGGAGGCATTAATGCTTGCGATGAAAGCTAAGGGTTGTGCTGGAATGGCATTCAACATAGGCTCAGGAACTGAGGTAAGCATAAGAGAATTAGCTGAAAAGTTGATAAAGATCTTTGGCATAAAGGTAAAGCCTATATTCACGAGGCGCAGAGCCAGTGACATTATTCGCATGTGCGCTGATGTTAAGAGAGCTAAGGAAGTACTGGGATTTGAAGCAAAAATCTCATTAGATCAGGGGTTGAAGATGTGCATCAGCACTTAGTATTGTGAATAATTCATTAACAAGGTCATTAAAATTGTCTAACAAACCAAGGCTATGTAATTACAAGGTTGAAGTGATAAGCTTCTTCTATGCAAGCCTCCAACATCATAAGATGTTTCTACCCTCAACCTTATTAACTTGTTAAGAACTTGAATAATTAATTTGGTGGTATACTTGAAAATTGGGGTAGTTATCTCAAACGCGCAGAGGAGCTTGCTAGATAGACTTAAGATCTTGGAGGATATAGTGTTGGAAGCTGAAAAGCTTGAGTATGATGCTTTCTTCGTTACTGACCACTACATGCTCCCATGGAGCAATGAAACTTTGGAATCATGGATCTACTTATCCTATCTTTCAGCTAAGACCTCTAGGATTAGGCTTGGAACCGCTGTTACTCCCATACCCTTTAGACAGCCAGGTGTGCTTGCAAAGATGGTTTCGACCTTGGATGTGCTCTCAAATGGAAGAGCCATCTTGGGGGTTGGTCTAGGATGGTACGTTCCTGAGTTCGAGGCTTATAGCACTTGGGATCCTAATAATGTGAGGTTTGAGAAGACCGTAGAAGCTCTAAACCTTATCACTAAGCTTTGGATTGAAGAGAAGGTGGACTTTGAAGGAAAGTATTACAAGGCTAAGGAGGCAGTTTTACTACCTAAACCTATACAGAAACCACATCCACCTCTATGGTTTGGAGGCATCGGTAAGAAGATGCTTAAGCTTGCAGCTGAATTGGGTAATGGACTTATTTGCATAGGTCCGAGATGGCTTCCAACACATGTAACTAGTGAAGATTACGGTAAGATAGTTGAGAGAGTTAGGAAGATAAGAGAGGTTCAAAACAAGACCGGAGACTTTACGTTCGCTTGCATCATAACTCCACCTGAAGATATGAGGGAGTTCATAAAAGAAGTTGAAGACTACAAAAGGGCAGGAATGAACTACTTGATCTTAGGAATAGTGAGGGTCAGAGAAGGATTGAGCCTTGTTAAGAGGGTTTATGATGAAGTGATTTCAACTATTACGTGAAGCAATCTTTCTTAAACTCTGTGAAGTGATGGAGATGTTGTGAGAGGTGGCTAGGATCATAGTAAGTACCTGTAACTCTCGTAGGAGGATGTAAGAGGTGAACCATATTCATGAGAGTGCTTGTAACTGGTGGATGTGGCTTTATAGGGAGCCACATAGTTGAGGAGCTTTGTAGAAGAGGCTTTGAAGTCTATGTCATAGATGACTTGTCTTTAGGAGCAAAGAAGAACGTAAATGGAATGGACGTCAAGTTAATAGTAGGTAGTTCAGGGGATGTCTTATACTTAAATGAAAAATTTGATGCAGTACTTCATAATGGAATCCCATCGTCGTCGCCCATGTATAAGAGAGATCCTAACCTCATTTCAAAGGTCTTGAGAGACATGATATCTATCTTGGAATACTCCAAGAAGAATGGATCAAAGATAGTTTTAGCTTCGACTAGCTCAATTTACAATGGGAATTCCATCCCTTGGCATGAAAACATGCCGATATTAGTAACGGACTACTACACTGAAGCTCGATACTACTGTGAGAGGTTATGCAAGCTATACTCAGATCTATATGGAGTAGAGTGCATTGTTTTAAGGTACTTTAGTGTTTATGGTGAGAGAGAGGAGCACAAAGGTAGCTACGCTAACGTGTTGACGCAAATGATATGGTGTGGGTTAAAAAACGAGGAATTTGTAGTATACGGTGATGGAAGCCAAGCTAGGGACTTGATATACGTCAAGGATGTTGTAGAAGCCAACATTAGAGCTCTTGAATATGAAGATAGCAAGTTTGAGGTATTTAACGTCGGATCAGGCAGAGCTTACTCGTTTAACGACATGCTCAGCGTTCTGAGAGGACATAATTTAGAGGTTAAGGCGATTTATGTTGAGAATCCGATAAGAAATTACGTGTATTGCACGCTTGCTGATACTAAGAAAGCTGAGGATCTGCTCAAGTTCAAGGCTAAGTGGAGAGTTGAGGAGATAGTCCCTAAACTCATAGACTACTACAAAAATGTAATAATGACAAAGTGACAAAGAGTTAGCGCGCACCTATGAGTATCTCTTCCTCCACATGAAAAGAGAATTTCAATCACGCAAATGTTATCAATAACTTCGAAGATCCTATGTTCATTTTACATCCCACGTATTGGGTTCCTTAACAATTAAGGAGTTTTCTCAAGTCCTCTCTACGCAATATCTCCTTTATTATTTTTGATGTGCTACAAAGCTCATAAGCCTCGTAGACCTCTCTTAGCCTTATGACGTCTACTTTGAGACCTCTAAGCTCTAGATCTCTCTTAAGCTTCTCTTCATTAAAGTTTTGATTAGGACCAAGCAGTATGACGTTAGGCTTTAACTCTTCAACTATCTTGAGCATGTCTTCTCCTTCTTTTCCAAGCACTGCCTCGCTCACACCCTTAATATTCTTGACCACTTCAAGTCTCTGCCCTTCTGGTATTACTGGTCTCCTGCCCTTCAGCCGCTCAACTGTTGAATCACGAGCAACCACAACGATTACGTCACCAAGTTCCGCTGCCTTCGATATTAAGTATATATGACCTGGGTGCACTATGTCGAAGACGCCGGCAACCATGACCCTCCTTCTCTTTTCAACCATGACCCTCTCCTCCTCTGTTACTTCTATAAGGTTAAGGAATTTGAGGGTATCTAATAGGCCTTCGCAATAAGCAATACAAATGTAGCTTGTAGGATAGTCTTTTAAGCCCATATAGTGCTTTGCATCATAATAATAGCGCTTTGCATTGTCTACTATCATCTCTACTTGAGCTTTTAAGTATTGAGGAGCTTTTAACTTCATCCCCCTAATGATCTTCTCCACGTAGTTGAAATACTTTAAGAGTCTCTCTTCATCAGTTCTCCAAGAGGACATAGTCAATCCTCCATGCCTGCAAGGGCTTTCAGGGCCTCGTACTCCATAAAGTGTAGTGAGCCTGGCACAACCAATACGTGTGGTGGGGGACCAAAATCGTAGTTAATGAGCTTAGAGAGCTTTGCTGCCTTTACGATTTCATTGTTCCAGCAAGCTCTTGCTATCCCCACGATTAACATGTCTTCTCTTACTACTCCTTCAGCTCTCTGAGCCTCAACATCGAGTAGCAACTTTAGAGCCTCGTTGATGGTCATAGCCCTCTTATTTTCAACTTCTAGATCCAAGTAGAGCAAAGTATGAAGACCACGAGATGAATTATCCTTTATAGCATCGTAGGCAGCGTTGTTCGACCCTTTATCCGGGAAAACTATTGTAGCAGATTTTCCAAACTTGTAGCTTGATAGACCCGTTAAGCCTGGTATCACACTTGCAATAGAAGCTGAAGGTACATACTTGACCTTTACCCCCCTCTTAATGGCCTCTAATCTAAGAGCTATGTGGGTGGTAGCTATGAATGGATCTCCTACAACTAGTAGTGCGACAGTACTTTTTTCAGTTAACTTCAATAGCTCGTATACTCCACGACCTTCTACATCTGATCTGTAGAGAGGCTTTATGTCTTTGCCTATGAGGTTTTGAAGCGTATGAAGTTCATTGCGGGGGATTAGGTTTGTATATGCATCTATGAAGACATGTTCTGCTTTTTGAGCTTCACTAAGACCCTCAATAGTTAAGCCTTTGGCTGTAAGCCCTATACCTATAAAAATTAGGCTCAACGAAGCGCACCTCAACATTTATTCTTTTCCCAATTGTTTTAGATGATAAGAAATTTAGGAGAGCATAAAATGCTGTCGCAATCGACTGCATTAACAATAATGGACCTGTTAAGGCAGCAGAAGTATCAGCTGATTGGTAGTAGAAAGACAGCTGCAGTTAAGAAGTGCTACTGGCTTCACATGGCCTTAACAAGCAATAGGTTTTGCTACAAGAATTGGTATGGAATTGAGAGTCATAGATGCATACAGATGACACCAACGCTCGCATGTCCAAACAGCTGTCTCCACTGTTGGAGGATTGAAAGAGGAGATCCAAATACCTCTCCTTGGAAGGAGGAGGACTTCATAACCCATGATGACGAGAAAGCAATATTTGAGCAAGCAATCAGAGCTCAATTTAGGATTTTGAGCGGCTACAAGTCCAATCCTAAGGTGATAAAAGAGAGGTATGTTGAAGCATTACATCCAAGGCACTTTGCTATAAGCCTTGCAGGAGAGCCAACATTGTACAATAGGCTCGGAGAGTTTATAGAGCTATGCAGGAGTAAGGGCTTCACAACGTTCCTTGTCACTAACGGCATGTATCCTGAGAAGCTAGCAAGCTTAATAGATAAAGGTAGGCCTTCACAGCTCTACATATCCGTTAACGCCTCGTCAGATGAAAAGTTCATGGCTTTATCGAGGTGCAGTTTAATTGATGGATGGCAGAGGTTGATGAGAAGTCTGAGACTTCTTAGGGAGTTCAAGTGCCCAACAGTCATCAGGATCACGGTAATAAGGGGGGTGAACGATCATGAAAACGACATAGAGAGTTTCGCTAAATTGATATCACTTGCTGAGCCATGGTATGTCGAAGTGAAGGGCTTCATGTACTTGGGGTATTCAAGATTCAGACTTGAACTCAGCAACATGCCTAAGCACAGAGACGTCCTTAGCTTTGCAGAAAAATTGAGTAAAGTATGTGGTTATAATCTAGTAGCTGAAAGCCTTGCTTCGAGAGTTGCACTACTCTCTAGGATTAGTGAGCCTGTAAAAGTGCACCCTTAAAGTTACTTTACTGCTTCGAACTTTTCTTCCACGCCCTCCTTTGTTATAACCAGTAGGTCTATGCCATCTCCGCTTAAAGCATCTCTCTCAATAGCAGCTCTAACAGCTCTCGCAGCTAGGTTTTTCGCCTCGTCTATCGTCATGTCTTTCCTATAATTGGCTTCGAGTATACCTATAGCTATGGTTGCACCACTACCAAGAGCTGCATAATCGTCCTCTATTAATGAGCCTATAGCATCTAAAACGTATAAGTGAGCTCCAGTATCGTCCATGCCACCGACGAGCGTCTCGCTCATCAAGGGCATGTATCGCTGGCTGAAGAGTATGTTTGCCAGCAACTTAGCTGCAGCCCTAATAGGCATTCTCCTGTTTAAGTCTAACTCATAGAGCCTTACCTCTGCTCTCAAGCTTCTAGCTATTGCCTGCATATCTCCTATTAAGCCTGCACAAGCTATCCCTAAGTAGTCCGTTATCTTGAAGATCTTCTTTGCCGACTTGCTTGTCACAGTAAAGCCATAACTAACCCTCTTCTCTGATGACAGCACTACCCCACTATCAACCTTTACCCCGACTGTGGTAGCACCAATTGCCCAATAAGTACTCATCTGATCTCTATGATTGCTTTTAAGATAGTACATGAAAGACACCCACTACCCCTTATTTGGGGGAGTCATGCTTAAATCTTTTGGAGATCGGCAAGACAGCTAATAAGGATGGTAAGGCGTAAGAGAGGAATAAGTTATGGCATTAGAACAGCCATTTCGTAAAGTCCCCAAGGTACCATCACCTGATCAATTAATAGATGTAGCCTTTAGAAGGGCTTCAAGGGCTACCGTGAGGATGCCAACGAAGAGAGACAGGCTATTAATTGCAAAGTTAAAGGAGATAACGAAGATTAAAACTGCTTCATCGCTAATAACTGGGAGACTAAAGAATATAAGAGGTTGCATTCCAATGATAGAAGATCTTCATCCTTTCTATAGAGATATGTTCTACTTAATGATCAACTCAGATAGGTTTAAGATAGCCATGGCTAGAATATCTAAAGCTTCGAAGCTCATTGAAAAACTTGCTAAAGAATACATAGCCAGAGTTAGATCCTCGCTCACTCCTACTGAGACTCTAAGGCTTCGCAGAGAGTTTTATGGTCGGGTAGCTTCAATCATCAAGGAGCTGGACGATGATCTCCAGGTCTTATCAAATATTGAGAAGCTTAAGAGACTACCTTCATTCAACTTCAACATCCCCATAATCATCGTAAGCGGGGCTCCAAACGTTGGTAAGTCTTCGTTTGTGAAGTGCGTATCAACTGCTGAGCCTGAAATAGCTGATTACCCATTTACGACCAAGAGCGTGAGCGTGGGGCACATAATAAGTCCCAGAGGTTTCATAGCGCAAATCGTTGATACACCCGGTCTCCTCGATAGGCCTTTAGAAGAGAGGAACAAAATAGAGCTGCAAGCGATAGTTGCGTTGAAAAACCTTGAAGGAGGATTAGTGTTTCTAATAGATCCGACCGAGGCTTGTGGGTATAGCCTTGAATATCAGCTTAATGTTTTAAGGAGCGTAAAGGAGATGTTCAAGGAGAGACCTATAGTAGTGGCGTTGACCAAAATTGATATAGCAACGGAAGAGCAGCTTCAAAGAGCTCTAGATAAGCTTAAAGGCGAAAGAGTCTTCACATGCAACACGCTTGAGTGCGTTGGAGTTAAAGAGATAGTTGATGAGTTGTTAAGATTGGTGAGAATGAGTGGTAGAAATTGATGGTAGCATGCTAGAAGGTGGAGGTCAAATACTTAGAATGTCTGTAGCTCTTTCAGCTGCAACGGGTATACCCGTAAGAGTCTTCAATATAAGAGCTAAGAGGAAGGAACCTGGACTCAAAGCTCAGCATGTGACGGCTATAAAGGCTGTTGCAGCTCTTGTAGATGCAGAGGTTAAGGGACTAGCGCTAGGGTCAAGAGAGCTGACGTTTAAGCCTAAAAGCATTAGAGGAGGAAGCTTTAGATTTGACGTAGGGACGGCAGGATCCACAACCCTTGTACTTCAAAGCCTATTACCAGCAGCAGCCTTTGCACCTTCAAGAGTCAATGCAGAGATAATTGGCGGTACCAACAACCCTCTAGCACCACCAGTAGACTACGTTCTCCACGTCCTAAGACCTACCATAGCCAAGATGGGCTATAACTTTGATATAAATGTATTGAGGAGGGGTTTTTACCCCAAAGGTGGAGGAATAGTAAGAGTCTCAATAACACCGGTTGCGAAGCTTAAGCCCATAAGGCTAGAGGACATAGGGGAAGTGAAGGTCATCAGGGGGGTCTCCTATAGCTCAAGGTTGCCAGATCACATAGCTAAGAGAATGGCTGATAGTGCTTTAAGAGCTCTGAAGAAAGCTGGATTTGAAGTTGAGATAGAACTTGAAATCTTACAGCCTGGACATCCCAAGTGTGCTTTGAATCCTGGTTGTGGCATAGTGTTATGGGCTGAGACTTCAGGAGGAGCCATTTTAGGTTCAGATAGTCTCGGAGAAGTGGGGAAGCCAGCTGAGAAGGTTGGTGAGGAAGCAGCAGTAAGGCTCTTAGAGGAGATAGAGGTTAGAGCTACTGTTGATAGACACATGGCTGATCAATTGATAGTGTACATGACTTTAGCTGAGGGCGAATCCATAATTAAGGTGAGAGAGCTCTCCATGCACACTCTAACATGCATTGAGCTTAGTAAGAAGCTCATGCCTGAAGTATCGTTTGAAATTAGGGAGGATAAAGCCAAGGTTATAGTGTGCAAGGGTATAGGACTGAAAAACAAGTTCTTTACCGCTTAGTCGAGTGGAAGTATTCTGTCTAAAAGCCATTGAGCATCAAAGGGTTTTAAGTCATCGTATCCTTGCCCAGTACCAAAGTAGATTATGGGCTTACGCGTAGCTACACTTATGGATATTGCAGCTCCCCCCTTGACATCTGCATCAACTTTAGTAAGAACTGTAGCATCAATTCCTATGGCTTCATTAAACTTTATGGCCATGTCGTAAGCGTCATTACCTGTAAGTGCATCAACCACTAGCACTTTAAGGTCGGGCTTGGCAACACGTGCTATCTTCCTAAGCTCATCCATTAAGCCTTTATCAGTTTGGAGACGCCCCGCAGTATCTATTAGTACACAAGTCACACCTCTAGCCAGAGCGTGTATAACAGCATCATAAGCAACAGCAGCTGGGTCAGCACCATACCTGTGCCTTATGAGCTTCACGCCGAGTCTGGTTGCATGAACTTCAAGCTGCTCTTCAGCACCAGCTCTAAAAGTATCACTACAAGCTAGCACTACTGAAAGGTTATTCTTCAATAACAGGTTTGCGATCTTCGCTACAGTTAGGGTCTTACCATGTCCATTAGGTCCTACGAACATCACGGTGAAGATTCTCCCTTCTTTTCTCCTCTTCATGGCCTCTGACACTAAGTCTACTTGCTGTATAGACGATAGCATCTTGTACAACGTTTCTCGAAGACTTCTCAATACCACTTGATAGACACCTTCAGTTCTTCCTATCCTCACTCCTTTGAGTGATGATACAACATTGTCGACTATTTCAAAAGCAACTGGAAGAGCTACATCGCTTTCAATCAATGCTAAGCGTAGTCTTTCAGATACACTTGATAAGCTCTCTTCGTCAAGTTCTTTTGTTGCTATTTCTTGAAAGAGAGACTTTAACTTATTCTTTAAGAACGTTAACAACTAGTTTTTAACCTCCGGCTTGACTTTCAGCTATCTTCCTAAGCTCCGGTTCAAGCTTTGAAATCCTAGCCGTGACACTGGCTAGTTGCTGCTGCGTTTCAGCAACCACTCTCCTTAAAGTATCTATTCTAGATTCGAAGAACTTTTTGGCATCCTCTAGGCTTTTTTCGACGAGAATATTCGCACCTACGTTGACGAGTATCTTCTTGGTATCGACTATCCTACCTTTAGCGTAAGCGTTCGCGCCAAGCATAAAGAGAACCTCCGTCTCTCCTACTACTTTGCTAAGCTCATCAATGGCCTGTATCGTGCCCTCCATTTCATTTATTGCTGCTAATGCTAAGTCAATTCTCTGCTTAAGTACTTCAGCTAAGCTTTGGAGATACTGCCACTCTGTAACTACTCTACTTACATCTTCTCGTGAATATCTAGTGCTACTGCTCTTTTCCAACTTCAACCAACTCCTTTACCTCCTCAATTTTTATGTCGAACCTCTTAAGCTTATGCCTACTACCCAATAATGAGTAAACTTTCTCAAAAGCGTGCTCCGGCTTCAACGCCTTTACTGTCATGGTGAACTTTGTCCATCGATTCTTTATCCTCATCCTACCTCTTAGTTCAAATGTTTTGACGGCCATGCACATCACCTATAAGAGTAATACCTGCTCAATCCTTGCAATCTCAGGACCGGTAGTACTAGGTGCTATAATTGCACCTTTAGAATTTAAAACCATTGCTACTCTCAATAGATACGAGCCCATCATTACCGTTCCAACGTCGACTCTAACTCCTAGCACCTCAGACACCCACTTTGCCTCTTCATCGGATGTCATGGGGTGTATAAGTGCCCCCTTATTGTTGGCGACGGCAACCGAGCCCACTAGCTTTATTCCCCCCAGGCTTCCCTTAACGACCTCAACATCAAGTACATCTTCAATAATCTTCATCTCACTCTTTGTGAAATCTTCATGAACTATTGCTGCCTTATCGTTCACTAATATCATGTTTCCAAGAGCTGTCTTAACTGAAGGTAGGATGGACATCTCAACTCCAAGCTCCCTCTTTAAGAAGTCGAACTCTTCAGTCAAAGTTATGAATGGAAGTAGTAAACCGTGAGAGTTTCCTACAGCCAATATTCCTATTAGTGGTGATGCACCTATACTTACTCTATAAGCTGGCACCTTAAGATTATCCTCAACAATCTTCCTAAACTTTTCATCAGCATCCTTTGGTATTAACACGTATTTGTCAGTTGCAAGAGAGAAGGCCCCTACATACTCACTTCCATATATCGTCGCTAGCTCTATGGGCAATCCAAAGCTCCCTCATGCGAGTTCCACTTTAACTAAACCGTCTTTATACCTTACTACCTTAACCTTAATTCTCTTAGGAGGCTTCTTAGCCCCCCTACTCCATATGAACTCAGAGACCTTGGGGTCAAGCTTCACGTTATCTGACTTCATGTGTCTAGATACGAAGGCTCTCACAAATCTAATAGCTCTAGCAGCTCTCTTCCACCTTGGAGTTCCTAGAACAACCCTTAGTGGTATTGTGTACTGTCTCTCGATTTCTACTTCAGATGCTTCTTCAGACACGAAGCTCACCTATCATACCTTAAGCTTAACCCTCCTCCAGTACCTGAGCTTTGGATGAGACCTAAACTTCCTGTTAGTCTTAGCAACAACCCAGACAGGGACAGCACTATTCTGCTTAAAGGCCTTCGCCAATCTCTTCTTTCTCGCTACGTGCTTGTACCTTGCCATACTAAACCCTCCTAATCTTTATCTCCCTTCGAGGAGGTTGAAGGCTCTCAAGTATCTTCTTTAGCTGTTCATCAGTTATTGGAACTGGTATCCTGCCACTTTGAGCTAATTGGATTAATTGGGCTTCAAGCTGCTCTGCAAAGTCCGGTCTCACCATCTTTATGTTCGATAGTCTCATTCTAGCCTCAGGCGTCAGGATAGCTCTTAATACTGCTTGCTTCCTCGCTTCATACTCTCTCCTAAGTCTCTCTTGCTCCTCAGCCATTGCTATCTTCTTCTGAAGCTCAGCAAGCTTTCTCTGCCTTATCTCCTCAAGTTCTTTGTCCGAGATTTCATCGATTGCTGACACTAGAACCACCTAAGCATACTTTCTTAGCTCTGGCATATTTTTCTGAAGTTCCCTAAAGGTCTTGTGAGCAATCCTATCGAGGAGGGACTTACCTTTAGGGGTCAAGACCCGCCCTCTATTACCGGACTTCTCCACTAATCCTGCTTGCTCCAATTGTTGAAGTATCTTCCTTATTATCGCGCCACCAGCCTTCCTAAAGTGTTCTCTACCTCTCACACCTGGTCTCTGTCTTGACCCGAATGCTGTCCTTAAGCTGCCAACGCCAACGGGACCATACAAGTAGAGCTTTCTAAGTATCGCTGCACTCCTAACATACCACCAATCCTTCCTTGTAGGTGGTCTCTCCTTGCCTGGTCCGGTTTTAACTATGAAGGCCCATGGAGGGGGCTTTATGACATCAGATAGATTCTCTCTTAAGTAGGCTGCTAACTCCTCTATTAGCAGCACTGGAGGAACCTTCAACACTTCAGACATGCTCACTCAACTCTTCTCTTCCTCTTGTAATCGTAAAGGATTACTGAGGTGCCTTATTAAACTGTTCTCCTTCCACACTTTCTATAGAGAACGACCGTATACCCCCTAATCTCCATCGCATCAACATTTAGCTTCTCAGCTAAGCTCTCTGCGAGCTTCTTTCTATCTTCAATCCCTTCAGCTACTAATGCAGATTTAAGTATTCTAACCTTCACCACCTCGCCATCCTTAAGTCTCCTATCAATCTCCTTTAAAACAGAGCCCGCTAAGCCTTGCTTACCTATGTTTACATCAGCTCTCTCCATCATCTTTTCTTTAAGTTTCTTCTTAACGCTCTCCTTCACGTTTCAGACCCTCCAAGTTTAGTCTCATGACATTACCACATTCAAGACATGTTATCGCTATATGTGGCTCTCTCCTCTTAACCAGTCTGACTCTGCAATTAACCCCCGGTCTTAAGAACCTGTAGCAGCGATGGCAGAACTTCCTCCTCAATTCTCTTGGTATCCTTACTTTACACCTCATAGCTATCCTTCTAGCTAACTCAACGTATCTGTGAGATAACTCTGAGTTTATGTGAAACATGTAGTCAGCCATCTCGAAGAGTCTCTTTATTCTCTCAATGGCAATGGTCTTTACCTTGATCCTCTGCTTCTTGCAGAGCATTACTGTCTGTTAAATTATGTGAGGGAGGATAGTATTAAAATGCCCTTTTAATTGAGTAGCTTGACTTATGTGTTTGTACGTTAGGTGTGGTGAGTATGGAGAAGCAGAGAATAGCCATGGTCTTAGTGGATGCATCACTCGAGCTTATACCGCGAGAGATAGCTAAGCATCCAGCAGTGGTAAAAACTGCTAAAAGACGAGGAAAGAGCCCTTTAACTATCTTGTTAGATAAGTCTCTTCACTATCATGCGATGAGGGGGCTACCGTTTCAGGAGAAGAGGGGGAGACCGGATATTGTGTACTTGTGTATGATTGAAGTGTTGGAGTCTCCTCTTTGCGGTAAGGGCTATGTGCAGCTCTACCTTCACACCATAGATAGACAGGTCATTAAGGCGCGAAGCGATGTTAGGCTACCTAAGAACTATAATAGGTTTGTGGGCTTGATGGAGCAACTACTCGTTTTTGGTAAGGTCCCGATAGAGGGCGAAGTACTGCTCGAGATCTTGGGGAGAGGATTGGATAAGGTAGTTGAGGACTTCAAGCCTTCAAGAAAAATCCTTTTATCTGAGAAGGGTAATAGGATGACCCCCATGGACCTAGCAGAAAGAATCTTGAAGGAGAGTGGGAGAGTTGCTGTAATGATTGGAGCTTTTCCTCATGGAGATTTTAGTGATGAGGTGATAAACATGGCTGATGAGGTGGTATCAATTTACGATGAGGTTCTTGAGGGCTTTGTGGCAACCTCCATATTGATAAGGTCCCTTGAGTTCAAACTAGGCTTGTACGACCTCAATAGAGGAAATGTTTAAGAGCAAAGTTATTTGATGCGATAACTGGAAGGGGCCGAGGTGGCGTAGATTGGCTAACGCGCCGGCCTGTACCATTCGGCACAGGCCGATGGGGGTAAGGAGCCGGAGATCGCGGGTTCAAGTCCCGCCCTCGGCCTTCAACGTTGTGGGCCGGTAGATCAGCCTGGTGGATCGCCCGCTTTGCAAGCGGGAGGTCGCGGGTTCAAGTCCCGCCCGGTCCACTAAATTTTAAGTGAAAACTTAGATAAGGAACATCATCTCACTTCAATTAGTGAGAGTTGAGGGCTAAGTATGCTTACTCGCTTGAGGATGAAGATGTTTACCACTAATTAGTAGTCCTACAGCTAAGTCTTACTTGACTACCATCGTTTTTACTTTGGGAATCTTGGGTCTTACTACAAGTTCAATGAGGTTAGTCCTAAAGGTTCGCTTAAGATCATAAAACAAGGCTTTTAAGCTATTTTACTATCTGTTTGTAGGTCGGAAGAAGTAGGACGAGTCTCTACATTGCAAGGTCCAAGAAAGACGTTGTACTCTTAGTTCAGCCATAATGGTTTAAGCATGAGACTTAAATTAATGTCGGAGACATGAAAAGACAGCCACAGTCAACGAAATGGCTCAGGCACGCCTTCTGAGCTGCAAGTTTATTACCTCTTCATTGAGCTGCCGTCAATTTATATTCATGAAATGGAGATAGATATCGCAATACTATTTTGAGATCATAAAATGTAGGATTGCAGTATGTGATTTCAAAATTCACAAGACATGTCAACAGTTAATATTGTTAAGCTAAGAACGAAGACCCACGTACTTGACGCTGAAGCTAACACCAGTGATATAAGCGAAGTAACAAGTACGCTGTGATGTTCTACGATAAACGTGAAATAAGTTTAAAACATTCAATAAAGGCGAGCAACTTCCCCTCTATCGATCTAAAACGTTCTTTATGAAGAGCTCGTGAATTCTTGTGTCGTTAGTAAGCTCTGGGTGAAAAGTTGCTGCTAGCATTTTGTCCTGTTGCACAAGAACTGGTAAACCTTCATAGGTGGCTAGGACTTTGACTTTGCTGCCTACGGATTCTATTGCTGGAGCTCTTATGAAGACTCCTCGGAAAGGCTTGCTGCCCACGACTGGAATGAGGATGTCGACTTCGAATGACTCCTTCTGTCTGCCGTAGTAGTTTCTCACAATCTTTATGTCCATGGTTCCTATTAGTGGTTGATCGACTTTGCCGATTTTCGCGTCGTAAACTTCCTTAGCTAGCAATATTGCTCCAGCGCATGTACCAAATACTGTTAATCCGTTCTCTATTTTATCTCTCAGAACTTTGAGCAAACCCATTCTCTCGGCTATCCTACCTATGACTGTGCTTTCTCCCCCAGGTACCACTATTCCTTGAATCTTCTCCACGTCGCTTGGTCTTTTGACCAACTCTATGCTTCCACTTAAACTTAGCCTAGATAATGCTAGCTTTAATGTCTCTACGTGCTCTGAGACAGCTCCCTGAATTGCTAGGACACCTAGCTTAAGCACTCTATTCGCCTCTCACCTGAAGTAGCTCTTCAGGCTTTAAGCTTTTGATGTCTATTCCAATCATCGAGCTCTTCTCAGACACCATCCTACAAGCCTCCACAATTATTTCAGGGTCATCCCAGTAGCTTGTTGCTAGAACAATTGCTTGAGCTCTAGCTTCAGGATCTGATGACTTGAATATTCCTGAGCCAACGAAGACTCCATCAGCCCCCAAGAGCATCATGAGAGCTGCATCGGCTGGAGTGGCTATTCCTCCAGCAGCAAAGTTTACTACTAGAAGCCTACCCAGTCTCGCAGTTTCCTTCACCAGTTCGTAGGGCACGTTATACTTTCTAGCCGTCTCTAGTATCTCCTCGTCGTTCATGGCTCTTAAGGCTCTTATCTCCCCCATTATCTGCTTCATGTGCTTCACTGCTTCAGAGACGTTGCCCGTACCAGCTTCACCTTTGGTCCTTATCATCGATGCTCCCTCATATATCCTCCTCAATGCTTCTCCTAGGTTCCTCGCACCGTTTACGAAGGGGGTTTTGAAGAGCCACTTGTTTATGTGGTGTTTATCGTCAGCTGGTGTTAGAACCTCACTCTCATCGATCATGTCTACCCCTATGTATTCAAGAACCTTAGCCTCCATGTAGTGGCCTATCCTACACTTGGCCATGACTGGTATGGTGATGTGAGCCATTACCTCCTCTATGACCTTGATGTCAGCCATCCTCGCTACTCCACCAGCCTTCCTCACATCGTATGGCAGCTTGTCAAGCACCATTACCGAGACGGCTCCAGCATCTTCAGCTATTTGTGCTTGCTCCACATTTGTGACGTCCATGCATACACCGCCTTTCTGCATTTGAGCAAAGCCCCTCTTAACAACGATGGTCCCCTTTATTGGAATCCTCAGCTCTGATGGCAAGGGTGTTTGCGTAAACATGTCCTTCATTTTATCTCTAGCTTCCAGTAAACCGTAGAGAAAGTCCTTAAGCTCCTCCAGTCTATCAACCAAGATCGACACCCTCAAATGTGAGTATTAAGTGCAGAACTACTTATTAAGCATTGAGTCAAAAATGTTTCTCGATACTCTCACTTATGGTGATCTCCTCATGAACCTTAATGGGCGCGATATATTGACGTTACAGGAGCTCTCATCAAGCGAAATATTAGCGTTGATAGACAAGTGCTTTGAGCTGAAGAGAGAGTGGATAGAGAGGAAGAGATGTAGAAAGGAGCTTGAAGGGAAAAGTGTGCTAATGTTTTTTGAGAAGCCGTCCACGAGGACGAGGTTAGCCTTTGAAGTTGCAGCTGCTAGTCTTGGGGCACACACAATATACGCTTCAACAGTAGATCTACAACTAGCTCGAGGTGAAACACTATCTGATACAGCTAGGGTCTTCTCTAAAATGGTTGACTGTGTGGTTGCAAGAGTTAAGAGCCATAGTACGGTGGAAGAGCTAGCTAAATACTGCGACATCCCAGTGATTAATGGGCTTAGTGACTTACATCATCCAACTCAAGCTTTAACTGATGTCTTCACCATGTTTGAGGTTAAGGGTAGGAGGAGGTTGAAGATTGCCTTTATTGGTGATGGAGGTGTGAACACCTGTCATAGCCTTATGGTATGTTGTAGCAAGCTTGGACTCGATATGACGATAGCATGTCCTCCTCAGTTTAAGCCGAGAGATGAAGTATGGAGACTAGTTATGAAGAACTGTGAGAGTAGTGGATCAAAGATAGAAGTGATCGAAGACCCTGTGATTGCGGTTAGAGATGCAGACGTCATCTACACAGATGTGTTCGTGAGCATGGGATTTGAGCATGAGAGAGAGGAAAGGTTGAGAAGTTTCCTTCCAAAATATCAGATAAACAAGGAGTTGGTGAGTAGAGCACCAGAAGACTACGTCTTCATGCACTGTCTCCCAGCCAAGCGTGGAGAAGAGGTTACAGATGAAGTCATCGACGATCCAAAACACTCAATTGTGTGGATTCAGTCCGAGAACAAGTTGCACATGGCTCGAGCTATTTTATACATGGTAGTGTAGGTGGCAACATTGTTAAAGGGGCGCTTAGCCATAGTGTGCTCTAAGATCGATGTTGCAAGCATGAATATTAAGAACAAGCTACTGAAGCTCATGAACTTCAGAAGGATTGAAGAGAAGGTTCAGGGTGAGGAAGTCTATGCGCTTGACGACGTCCTCTTGGTTACAATAGGTCAAGAGTTAATATATGCTGATAACCTAGAAGATTTTTTGAGAGTTCAAGGAATAATTTTCGCTTCTCGCCACGCTGCAGAATCAGGTATCCCAGCACTCTTAGCTCATACTCCTGGTAATTGGACTGATGAGGCTTTATATGGTGGTAGACCTAGAAGTGTTTGCATAGCAATGCCTCTTCATTTAATGACCATAGTGAAGAGGCTTAACAAGCTTAAGGAAGAGAGGCTTGCTGACTGGCGTTGTGGTCTTGAAGTTACACATCACGGTCCCTACCTTGAGCATACTCCTGCAATGTTTGTGGAGCTAGGCAGCACACCTAGAGAGTGGTGTGATTATGAAGCTGCTGAAGTTATTGCTCATGCTATAGCAGAGACGTTAGATAACGTCGATGAAGGAACTGTGGCCGTAGGTTTTGGAGGACCACATTATGCTCCTCAGTTTACTAAGATAGTTTTAGAGGAGAGTCTAGCAATATCACATATAGTTCCTAAGTACGCCTTTCCAGGAGTAACCGAGAAGGAGCTTAAGTTAGCCATAGATAGAAGCATCATTAAGCCGAGCATAGCATTGATGGATTGGAAGAGTCTCAAATCAAGTGAAAGGCTTATGGTCACGAAGGTCTGCAACGAAGCAGGTTTACAGATTAAGAAAGTTTAGCGATTCATCTATATCGAGGATTGAGGAAAAAGTTATAATTGGAGAGTTTTAGTTATTGAGAGCAACTTAAGATAAGGGGTTGCATAATTGTCTATAAGGAAATCACTAAATTCGCTAAGACAGCCGCTTCAAGACGTGATAAGGATATTGAAGGTAGCTCGTAGACCTGATAGAAGAGAGTTTACCTTAATGCTGAAGATTTGTAGCCTAGGGCTTGCTATCTTAGGCGTTTATAGCTTCATAGTACTCTACTTAGCATTTATATTCCTCTTTAGATGAATGGTGATTTTATGTCGAAAGAGAAAGCTAGTTTCTATTTGGTGAGAACAACTATAGGTCAAGAGCGGAACGTTATGCTGATAGCTGAAGAGAGGATAAAGCAATCTGGTATACCTATTAAATCGATGGCAATAATAGAGGGGATGAGAGGTTACATATTAGTTGAAACTGATAGGCCTGATGTTATAGATAAGGCATTTTATGGAATTAAGCACGTGAGAGGCATTTCAGCAAGAAAAGTTAGTTTCAGTGAGATTGAGAACTTCTTAGTACCCAGACCATCAATAGAAGGCATAAGCGTTGGTGATGTAGTTGAAATAATAGCAGGACCTTTAAAGGGACTTAAAGGAACAGTATCTAGAGTTGATAAGAGCAAAGAAGAGGTTACGTTAGAGCTTCATGAAACAAGTTATCCCCTACCAATAACAATACATGGTGATTATGTGAGGGTAGTTGAGAAGGCTAAGAAGGTGAGTTAAGTGGCTCAGAAGAGTATAAGGTTCATAGTGGAGGGTGGTAAAGCGACTGCTGGTCCACCGATAGGACCAGCACTTGGTCCAACAGGCTTAAATGTCATGGCGGTCGTGAATAAGATCAATGAGCTTACTAAGGAGTTTGCAGGTATGAGGGTACCAGTCGAGGTTTCTTACGATCCAGAGACCAAGGAATTTGAAGTAAAGGTTGGAATACCAACTACGGCTGCTCTATTGCTTAAAGAATTAAAGGTTGATAAGGGCTCATCTTCACCTACAAAGCAGAAAATCGGCAATTTAAGCTTAGAGCAGGTGATTAAGATAGCTCTTATTAAGAGACCTAACTTATTGGCAAAAACCCTAAAAGCCGCTACTAAAGAGATTCTAGGCACATGCCTTAGCTTAGGCATAACCGTTGAGGGTAAGAGTCCGAAGGAGGTTCAGAGAGAGATCGATGCGGGAACATATGATAACATCTTTGCGAAGTACGAGGTTGAGTGGTGATGAGCATACAATTAAGTGAAATAGTTAAGGCAGTTAAGGAAGCTAGGCAGAGAACTAAGAAGAGGAATTTTAAGCAGACCTTTGAGCTCATCGTAGCTTTTGAAGGTTTAAATCTTAAGGACCCTGCCAATAGAATAAATGAAATATTAGTGTTGCCCAATCCCTTGAAGGGTAAGGAAGCTAAGATATGTGTTATCAGTGAGGGGGACTTAGCTTTAAAAGCTAGAGATGTTAAGGCGGACCTGGTTTTGGGAAAGGCTGATTTACAGAAATGTCAAGCAGATAAAAAGTTTGCAAAAAAACTTGCGAATACCTACGACTTCTTCTTAGCTCAAGCTGATTTAATGCCTATGATCGGTAGGATACTTGGTCCATATTTAGGACCTAGAGGAAAGATGCCTTCACCAATAACTCTTAGCGTTGACTTGGCTAGCTTAATAAACAGATACAGGAACTCCATTAGGATAAAGATAAGGAACAATCCTGAAGTTCAATGTAAAATAGGCACTGAAAGCATGGAGGACGAAAAGGTAGCAGAAAACACTAAAGCTGTCCTTGATTTCTTGAAGGAGAAAATTAAGCATCCAGCTAGAATTAAGAGCGCTTACATTAAGCTAACCATGGGGCCACCGATCCGGATATTGTAAGCTTATGGAGGATGGAGATATGTCTAAGCTTACCTTAAAGGAGCTAAAGCCAAGAGATAGGAAAAGGAAGATCATAGACGAATTAATAGAGATTATGAATACCTATAGGACCATAGTCCTTGTGGATATCAGCAGATTGCGTGCACTACAGTTTCAAAGATTAAGAAGCAAGCTAAGAGACCTTGTTCAGATAAAGGTTACTAAGAACAGTCTCATAAGGAAGGCGATAGATGAGCTTAAGGAACTAAAAGGCATAGACTTAAGCCCATTGAAGGACTTTTTAAGTGGACAATTAGCTGTAGTCGCATCCAACTTGAACCCCTTCGAGGTCTATGATGTGCTTGAAAAGAACAAGGTAACCGCTAAGGCTAAACCAGGTGACGTGGCCGTTAAGGACGTGGTGATACCAGCAGGAAACACTGGTATTCCAGCTGGACCCGCCATAAGCTTGTTTAAGAAGTTTAAGGTGCCTACTAAAATTGAAGAAGGATCCATTTATGTGACTGAGGATACCGTTGTTGTTGAGGCTGGAAAGACCATACCAGCAGAGATAGTTGACTTATTGAGCAAGCTCGGCATAGAACCCATAGAGATGGGTCTTAACGTTAAGGTTGCTTACTCTGAAGGTGTTCTATATAGAGAGGAGGACTTAAAACTGAATATTGAAGAATACAGGAAGAAGCTTGTGGAGGCCTTCATTAATGCCCTCTCGCTAGCAGTAAACGTCACGTTCATTACGCGAGAGAGCAGCCCCCACATAATAGCCAAGGCGATTATGGAGGCGATGAACTTAGCTGTCAATGCTTGTTACCCAACTCGTGAAAGCATTGGCTACATAATTGCTAAGGCTCACGCTCAAGCAGTTGCAATTAGCAATCTTATAAAGATCTGATAGAGGTTAAGAGGGGCTTTTAAAGTACATATCTTATTGTGGCCCTGAGGGGCTTAGTAACTCTCAATAGATAATGGTTTAATCACTTAAACTATGAAGTGAATGTGTCAAATAGAAGTGGAGTTCGTGATTACCTTAGGTAGAAGATCTTTGGAAATACGGTAAAAATTTATAAAGGTTAGAGTAAGAGCTACTAAGTCAACATAAAGGGGGTTTTGTGGATTGGAGTATGTTTATGCTGCTCTACTACTTCATCAAGCTGGCAAGAACATAACTGAGGATGCCATAAAGTCTGTCTTGAAAGCAGCTGGTATAGAAGTAGATGAAGTTAGAGTTAAGGCGCTTTGTGCTGCTCTAAAAGAGGTAAATATAGATGAAGCAATTAGGGGAGCAGTTCTTCCAGCAATGGCTCCAGCTGTCACACCTCAACCTGTAACAACAGCTGCTCCTGAAGCACCAGCTAAAGAAGAAAAGAAAAAAGAAGAAAAGAAAAAAGAAGAAGTATCTGAAGAAACGATAGCTGAAGGACTTGCTTCACTCTTCGGTTAGCTTTGCATTTTCTTAGTTTGTTACCAGGTTTATATCATGAGAGTGAAGGTTGAAGGAAACGATGATCTCTGAGGAAGAGTATAAGCTAAAGTTTTTTGCCGAGAAAGGCTTTGTAAGGAAGAGATGTAAGGTTTGTAGCTCTGCCTTCTGGACGCTAGATCACGATAGAGAGACGTGCGGCGATGCTCCATGCCAAGAATATACCTTCATTGGTAGGGCGTTAAAGCCCGAAGTAAACGTGCCCAAAGCTAGAAAGTTGTTTCTAGATTTTTTTGAGGAACGAGGACACAGAATCGTAGAGCCATACCCCGTTGTAGCAAGATGGCGTGAAGACATATTCTTAACTATAGCTAGCATAGCTGTGTTTCAACCTTTTGTTACTGATGGCATTGTACCACCACCTGCAAACCCACTAGTCATATCTCAACCATGCATCAGGCTAGTCGATATAGATAACGTTGGTCTAACCTCTGGTAGACACCTAACCATATTTGAGATGGGAGGTCATCATGCCTTTAACTTTCCTGGTAAAGAAGTGTACTGGAAAGAAGAGACTGTTAAGTTATGCCACGAGTTTCTAATAGAGGTCATGGAAGTAGACGAGAAGGCGATAACCTATAAAGAGGGCTTTTGGGTTGGAGGGGGGAATGCAGGCCCTGATGTTGAAGTTTGTGTCGATGGACTGGAGCTTGCAACACTAGTCTTCATGTGCTTTAAGGTCAAGGGAGAAGAGTATGTTCCAATGAACATGAGGATAGTTGACACGGGTTATGGTATTGAGAGAATTGCGTGGTTCTTAAGTGGAAAACCTACAGCCTTCCATGTGATATACGGGGACTTAATAGATAGAATGTGTAGTGATGCTGGTATAACCCCTCCAAACTACGATTTATTGGTCAGAGCTTCTAAAGCATCAGCTCTCATGAGGATTGAAAGGGGGAGGACGGTTGATGAGCTTAGAAGAGAACTTTCGATCGTCACAAAAATACCACTAGAAGTACTGGAGAAGGAGATTGCACCTCTTGAGAGGATATTTGCGCTAGCCGACCATGCTAAGTGCCTTGCATTCATGTTAGCTGATGGCGTTGTTCCATCAAACGTTGGAGAAGGCTATCTTGCTCGCTTAGTCATAAGAAGAGCTCTTCGAATCTGCGAGCTTTTACGATTAGAAAGCGGCTACTTAAAGAAGCTAGTCGACGAACAGATAAGAATTTGGAGCTACGATTTCCCTCGGCTAGGTAAGATGAAGGACACGATCATGGAGATGCTGGAGTTAGAGGAGGAAAAGTTTAGAGCCACCATTAATCGTGGTAGGAGTCTCGTTACCAGGATGGCTAAGGGATTAAAGAGCAAGGTAATTTTAGTAGACATGCTTCTACAGCTTTACGACTCTCACGGTCTGCCGCCAGAGGTGGTTAAAGAAGAGGCTGAGAAACTAGGAGTTGACGTTCAAGTCCCTGATAATTTCTATGGTCTCGTGGCCCAACTACATCAATCAGCAAAGCACGTAGAAGAGGAACGACAGTATGACGTATCAGGTCTGCCGCCTACAAGACTTCTCTACTACGAGGATCAGTACATGTCCTCATTCCATGGAAGGGTGTTGAGGAGCGGCAATGGTTATGTGATCCTTGATCAAACATGCTTCTATCCTAGAGGAGGAGGACAGGAAGCTGATAGAGGCTTACTAATTTTTGGAGACTCTAAAGTTAGGGTCCTTGATGTCGTCAAGATTGGAGATGTAGTGGTACACGTTGTTGATGGTGTTGCACCTCAAGGAGTTTTAGTGAAAGGTGAGTTGGATGTTGAGAGAAGGCTTGGCCTTATGAGACATCACACCGCTACTCACATCCTACTTGAAGCAATACGAAGGGTTTTGGGGAGCCATGTGTGGCAAGCTGGAGCTCAGAAACTACCTGATCGTGCTCACTTGGACGTTACTCACTACAAGCACTTAACCAATGAGCAGCTAAGGATGATAGAGGAATTAGCTAACGAGATTGTGCTCAAAAACCTACCAGTTAAAGTTTCGTTTGTTGAAAGAGAGAAAGCAGAGAGAAAGTATGGATTTGAGATCTACCAAGGAGGTGTCGTACCTGGGAGGAACGTCAGGATTGTGGAGGTAGAGGGTTGGAATGTACAAGCTTGTGGAGGAACGCATGTAGCTAGTACGGGCGAAGTTGGATTGATTAAGGTAATTAAGGTGGATAGAATACAGGATGGAGTTCTTAGGTTTGAGTACAAAGTTGGAAAAGCAGCTTTAGAGTATGCGAGAGAACTTGAAGAGAACTTGAAGAAGATAGCGCATGTGCTCGAATGTCCTGTTGAACAAGCATCAACTGTTGCGGGTAAGCTAAAGCTCGAAATCAAGCAGTTACGAAAAGAGAAGGAGATCTTAAAGGATAGGGTCGCTGAAATGCTTCTACCAATAATTCTAGATAGAAGGAGGAGGGGGGAGTTGGTGATAGATGTAGAGCTAGAGAAAGTGGAGCATGATGGAATGATAGCATTAGCTGAAAAAGTTTTGGAGAGAACTGACGATATTGTGTTAGTAGTACTATCCAAGCATGACAATAAAGCCTTGCTCGTAGTGGCATGTGGATCTAAGGCTTTAGATAGAGGTTTGGAAGCCAATAAGATAGCTCTTGAGATAGCTCAAGCAGGTAAGGGGAAGGCTGGAGGCAAGAAGGAGATAGCACAGGGCATGATTGAAGACTTAGAGGGAGCAAAAAGGAAGATTGAAGAGGTCAAAGAGAGACATCGTTGAGTTGAAATATTTAAGCTTAAAGGGAAGGAGATCAGTTAATAGGTAGCGAATATGGGCCCGTGGCGCAGCCCGGATAGCGCGGCATCAACCATTAAGGTTGCCGCAAGCCTTCTAAGCTGACGGTCGGGGGTTCAAATCCCCCCGGGCCCGCCAGTTTTGAAATCATAATGTACTCCTATTCATTAAATACCATTTACTCAGAGTCCAGGCCATTGCGAATGCTTAGTTACGTTGATGAGCGTAGACGCTAACATTGGATTTGGCTTTAAGTTCTTAGGGCAAAAGTCTGAGGATCATAGGAAGAGTTTAACGTAAACTCGACCTGGAAGTCTAAAGCCTTGCTGTAACGAATTTCAAAAGTAGCTCTAAGCTTAATTGTTTTCGCTCGTCATAGGAGGACCCTCGACTATTATTTCGAAGCGAGATTTTAAGTACCTCTTACCGTAAATGCAGTACACTTTGACTTTAGAGCCCCTCTCGATTGGCTTCTCAGCGAAAAAGTACTCGACAACAAAACCGTTTTTCACGCCTATAGCATACCCGTCCGCAGTCTTTTCAACATCGACGACAACTCCCTTTTTGTATAGCTCCCTCTTCTCCTCGCTCACGTTGGATTTCACTCTCACGCAGGCATGAATGTTGGCTTTTCATCTGTTACTATCTCTCTTTCTTCTTCGAGCGCTCTCTTCAGATAAAGGGGTAATGTAAATAGAGACTTGTGAAATTCAGGATGATAGAACCTTAGGTTGTGAACGTTCCTCTTTCCTAATATACTTCTAACTTCATCATCACTTAGATCAAGGGGGTCGTGTTTCAAGGATGCCAGAACGAAGCCCCAAGCTGAGACGTAAGATGGAATCCAAGCACTATAAGCTCTAACTATTGGAAACACACGCTTCAAAGTGCTATATATCAGGGTGTAAGACCTTCTGCTATAGAATACTGAGGTAGCTTGGGTTGCCATTACCCCATTAGGTTTAAGGCGTCTTTTAGCAAGCTCATAAAACTGCTTAGTGTAGAGGAGGTATGATGGTCCTTCTGGTAGTGGATCAGTTACATCGATCAATATAACGTCGTATTCTTCATGTGTCTTCTCTAGATAGGCTCGTCCATCATCTATTATGAGGCTCAACCTTTTGTCATCAAAGGCTCCTGAACTAAGTTGAGGTATGTATTCTTTAGATACTTGAATGACCTCTTCATCTATATCGACCATCACAACTCTCTTAACAGTATTATGCTTAAGAACTTCACGTGCTGTACCTCCCTCACCCCCACCAATTATAAGGACCTTTTCAGGATTGGGGTGCGTAACCATAGCTGGGTGAACTAAAGATTCATGATATATGAACTCGTCAACTATGGATGACTGTATCTTACCGTCTAAAACTAAACAAATACCAAAATCTTCGGTTTCAATAACGTCTATTTCTTGGTACTTGGATTTACCGCTATACAAAAACCTCTTCACTTTATGTGCTACTAACGTGGAATCTGTTTGATATTCAGTAAACCATCTCCAATTAGCCGTTTTAATCACCTAGCTATCTTTGATTTAGGAGACCTCTCTTAATCTCAAGGACGTTAACGTTTGATGGTTTGAAGACGTCAATTATATGTTCACATGCTTTCCAAGGGTCCATACGCTCACCACATGTAAAGATATCAACAGCTGCATACCCATACTCAGGCCATGTATGAATCGATATGTGAGATTCAGATATAACCACTACACCAGTTACACCTTGCGGATTAAACTTATGGAAGAAGACCCCACATATATTGCCATTAGCCATCTTAACAGCTTCTGTGAGGACTTCCCTTATGAGGACTTCATCATTAATGAGATTTGGAAGACAACCATAGAGCTCAAGTATTAAGTGCCTTCCTAATTCCATTCTCGACAGAGATTTTCTCAATTCCCATCTCAGCCCCCTTTATTCATTATTCGTTGCTTTTGGGGGTCCAAAAGCCTTTAAATATTTCGCATGTCCCTCTTCATCAACTAATGGTCTTGTATGAAGTTATTATATAGAAAGTTTTTTCGAATAAACATTAAATACTCCTCTGTTTACAAAGGTTATTGCTTGAAAATTTATGCTGGGTTACATGATTCTTTAAGGAGGTCTTTAAAACTTTATGTTGCTTACCTAGGAAGGCTTAAGATAAATGTCTTCAGACTTCTATCTTCAGCTTTTCCACTAAGTCTTTAGGTATAAGTTCTTTAACCTCATCGAGGTTACGGAGAGGTCTTTTCCTCAATACTTGTAGTACCGCGTTCTTTGAGAGACTCGGTATGCTTTCAAGAAGCTTGCGATGTGCAGTGTTTATTTTTATTGGCGTTTCCACTCCTACGACCGATCGAAATCCATGTCTTAGGACGACTACATCAATCTTTTCCCTAATCTTGCGAGGATAAGGTAGAAACACTAGTATGGGATATGTGCCTGCTTGTCTTGCGTAGGTGCCTCCACTACCCTGCTTCTCGACGTAACAATCCTTCAACGTAGTCCATTCGGGAACTAACTTTCTAAGCATGGGTAGGTCTATTTCTTCCCTCATCCTCTTCTTGTATATCTTAAAGAGCCTCTTATTCCTCCTTATAATAGCATCCCCTATTTCCCACATCGGTGTACCCGGAAAAGCCATTACTTGCCTAATGTTGATCCTTCTAACCAGCAGACCTTCCTTTAGTACTTCCCTCATAAAGTCTAAATTTGCCTTATAGGTTTCTTCCGTCTCGCCTTTCAATCCATGGACAAAGTTCACACCTGGTAGGAGATGTGGTAAGCCGTTGTAGCCCCTCTGTGCACCCACACTGTTTATTATTCGGATTGCTTCGAGAGCTTCTTCAGGGTAAACCTTCAAGTTGTTCAGCTTCACAACTACTGGATCAGCTGATTCTATGCCAAAGGCTGCTACATCACCCGGAGTGTGATGTTCAATTATTATCTTGCATATCTCGAGCGATTCTCCTCGATGATGATAGACAGTGCCGGGATTAACATTATCTATGTGCAGTGTCTCAAGGTTAGGTGCTACGGCTACTATGCTCTTGAAGAGCTTCCTTATGGCTTCTACGTTCGGCTTAGGGAATTCTCTTTCACCCACCTCTTTAGATTGATAGGTGAAGAGGTCTGGTTGTCTACCTAACCTTATGTGTCTAACGCCAGCTTGATATAACGCCTCTACTTCGTCAGCAATCTCTTCAACAGCTCTGAACTTTGGTTCGCCGTATAGAGGTTCTATGCAGAATGAGCAACCTCCAACAACGTATCTTGGACAACCCCAATAAGTCTCTATTTCGCATATTAAGTTGAAGTTGTAATTTGGGTGTTGAGTCACTATTCTAGCTCCACGCACGGCTACTTTAGCTATGAAAGATGGGTCTCTATCGAAGACAGGTAACTTGAGGTCACGTTTAAAGTTGTTTAAGGCAATTTCGTAAAGATACTTCTCAAACGCTTTGTGGAACATGTAGTCGAAGTCTCTTTGAAGCTCTCTAGGTATTATGGCCGTTCTACCACCTTCAACTCCAAATCCAAATGATACAACAGGTCCTACGAGAACTTTTAAGGGTTCTATGATCAAGCGAGACCACGTCTTCAATTCGCTCAGCTTAATTGGTGTTCCTCCTAAGTATCTTCCTGGAACAGCAACCCCCGCTATGAATATGACACAGTCGAACCTAGACAGCTTCATGAGGTAGTAGTCTAAGTTGCTTCTTAACTGGTCTACCGTGAAGTACGTGATTTCAGCGTAGGGATTTGCAAGCCATATAGCTCCAGCACTATACCTCGCATATATGTCGAGATATGGAGGAACCCCTAGACCGCTCGGTTCATCATTGTAACCGTCAATTATGCATACTCTAGACGGCATAATTCCTAAAAAGATAAAACGTGCATCCTCTAATAAAGGCAGAGGATGAGCTCGTGAAGGTCAAGGACGTTGGTGAGTGGAGGATTATCGATAGGATATGGAGGACTCTTATCAGAGATCCTGAGGAGATCATGGGCTTCAACGATGATGTGGTTTCTAAGAGACTCAGAAAGGGGTGGGTCCTCGTAGCACATACCGATGCACTTACAGAAATCGCAGACATCCTGCCAGGTATGACCCCTCATAGCATAGGGTTTAAGTCAGTCGTCATGAATGTAAGCGACTTCGCTTCTAAGGGTGTAAAGCCTTTAGGAATGCTATTTGCATTGGGAATGCCAGGAGACGTGGACGTCAGCTTTGTCGACGAGATAGCTAGAGGTTGGAGAGATGCAGCTAAGAAATATGGACTTTACGTATGGGGAGGGGACATAACTGAAGCAAGGGAGCTTGTGCTATGCGGTACCATAATAGGATTAGCCAGGGAAGGGGATTTAGTAGCGAGGAAGGGAGCAAGAGAAGGGGATTTAGTAGCTTGCATTGGAGAGTTTGGATTAACTAGTATAGCTTACTTCATGCTCCTTGAAGGGTTAAGAGCCCCAAATGAGAGAGTAGAGCGTAGAGCGAAAGAAGCTGTCTATTACCCCAAAGCTTACTTAAAGGAAGGATTAAAGTTAGCTCGCTTAAAAGTCGTAACTTCCTCAATGGATTGTAGTGATGGGTTAGCATGGACATTACATACGCTATGTTACCTGAACAATGTAGGAATGGTGATAAAGAATATACCCATTCCTAGTGAAGTATTTGAGTACGCTAAGGAGCACGGCTTAGATCCCTACGAGCTAGCGTTGTACGGTGGAGAAGAGTACGCATTAGTGTTCACACTTAAGCGTGACTCCTTAAATAGAATTCCTAAGAGCTTACTTAGGGAGATACACATTATAGGCGAAGTAACTTTAGATAAGAGGGTGAGACTAGAAATTGAGGGTGTTAAGAGAGAGGTTGAAGCTCGAGGATGGGAACACTTTAAATCTAGAAAGTAGAAGACTTGATGCCACCACAATAAGGTCCTTAAAGCCGTAGTTTAATGAGTTGTTTAGCAACATGAATCCAGCCACAAACTCCGCTAACCCCAAAGGATAGAAGAAGCTACTTGCAATCTGCATGATACCTACAAAAGCATGTCTTTGATATAGCTGGTTCTTGGCATGATTTACAGGTAAATTGTTTCTCAAACTTTAGAACTGAAGCCCCGGGCGGGATTCGAACCCGCGACCTGCCGCTTACGAGGCGGCCGCCATAACCACTAGGCAACCGGGGCTTCTTAACATTTCATTACCAAGCTTCAAGATAAAACTTACTTGAAACTTCCTAGTAAATCTCATGAAGGTTCAAGAAAACCGTTCCTTGTTTAGTAAGCAATACATTACGTTCTCGCACAAAATAGATATAGCAAACCTTTGTATGTCATCAATAGGTGGGCGGGGGTGGCCGAGTCAGGTCAAAGGCGCGGGACTGAGGCACGGTCCCTCTAAAGACCGCTCGAATCCCGTGGCGTAGGCCTGCGTGGGTTCAAATCCCACCCCCCGCACCATGAATGTTACATTAACTTTTTTCGAATAGAAAAAGTCTCATGATTCACTGAGGTTAAGTTTATGCCAGTAGTGGCTGGATTAAGTAAGATATGGAATGAAGTTGATGAGTCATTTAACTTATGGGGTTAATTCTTTATGACCTTGAAAGACGAGATTCGTGAGTACGCGAATAGGGTTTTAGGTCTTAATTGTGTAAAATTTGTTGCGGCACATGACTTCAAGGATTATGTGGAGCCATGGGTTAAGACAATAATCCTGCTGGGAATAGAGACATGGGATGACGCATTTGACATGGTGTTGTTTAGAGCTAAAGGTAACGAGGTCGACATTTACTATGTCTATGAAGTTATAATGGCTGAGAAGGCACTTAAGCTATGCTTACACTTAAGAGACTTAGGCTTCAAGGCTAAGCATGAACCTTACCGCTTACCACTAAAGCAAGTGGCTGTTAAAGCTGGTGCTGGGTGTTATGGCAAGAACTCCCTGATCATAACCCCGGAGTACGGTTCTAGGATAAGGTTTACATGCATCGTCACGGACGTTGACTTAGAGCCTGATCCACCATTTAAAGCTGATCTGTGCGGTGAATGCAACTTGTGTATGAAGGCTTGTCCACTTAATGCCATAAGAGAACCGTATAGGATTGATGTGAAAAGATGCGTTAACTCGCTAGCACCACCTTCAAGAGAAGTAGTTCGAGATGTCATGGAGTTAGCGCCAAAACTCTTAAGGAGACCAACAGAAAACGCCATGATTTTATGCTCAATATGTCAAGATGTTTGCCCTTACAATAGACGCGTAAAGAATTTCTGAAAAGTACTAGACACTTAAATTAGGCAATGATGACTCTGGCCTCAACGAGTAGATGAAGAAGATCTTGAGTGCTGAGCCTCCATCCCTGATTCCACATTTCACGCAAAATATTAATGGTTAAACACGTTATACTGTTCATAATCTTAATGCTGCTAATCAAAGGTGCATGCATCTTTCTCGTCTATTTCCTTAGAGGGACCAGCTCAATAACTTTAAAAGGTATTTAACCTTCATCCTGTCTGCAACCTTCATTATCCATGCATTACTAAGAATGGGTTCTTTACTAAAGCCGGTTTCTCAGCATTGTTAAGGATATCTTCTAGATCTCTCATGTTGAACTTAACTTTTAGAAGCAAGCATACGAGGAAGATTCTAGAGTAATGGCACTATCGCACTTTAAGTGAATTTGCAAGTCATTGCTGCGTGAGGTAGTAATGTGACTGTTGTGGTAGGAGAGCATCAGCATTGGAGTTGATGATCCTCCTCCCTTCTCTAAACCCACCTCTCATCATCTAAAAGTATTTCCTTATGTGTTGATTTAAATCTATGGGGCTCTGTTGTGTGGAGACTGATGTTAACAACTGACGTTGGTAAGGAGCGTTGGACGGCATGGGAAGTTATTGACACAATATTTCCATACGATACCAAGGCCTATGTTAGAGCTTTTAACGATAGAGGAGTTGTGCTTGTGTGGTCGAGACTTCCTAGTCATCAGTTAATAGAGCTTCTTACAGGTAGACTTACAAGAGCTCATAGGTTAGTAGAGCTTGATGATGCTTCTCCAGCAAGGCTTAGAGACATCATAGTCTCAGCTAGGAGAGTCCTTAGAGACCTAAAGGAGGTTAGTGTTGAGAGTAGGATACGTGGAAATTATCTTGAGGTTAGCGAGGAAGAGCTTTCTAGGATACTAATGGACAAGCTTGGATTAATCGGTGGAGAGGTAAAGCTAGTAGTTGAAGTTGTGTGGGACGTCGCTGGAATATCATTGAGAACCGTTAGAAGCGATAATAGCTTGCGCTTAATTTAATTATTTATTTTATTCAATTTGTGTGTTTATATCAACGTTGAATAAGTGAAGTATGGGAAAATGCGGTGCTTTACATGAATGAAGGAGATTTAAGCTTTGTTCCTAGTAAGTCCGTATTCAAAGATGAGAGGGCTCTCTCATTTGAGTACGTACCCCCAAGCTTACCTCATAGAGAGAAGCAGTTGAAAATGTTAATGAACTTCTTTAGGTACATAGCTGAAGGAGAAGGAGGACTTTATCAAAAGGCTCTTCTGATAGGAGATGTCGGAACAGGCAAAACAGCAACCTCTAAGCTTTTTGGAAGCATCTTAGAGGAGCTGTGTAGGAAGAGAGGAGAGGACTTTAAGTTCGTATACGTGAATTGCTATCGTGAGAGAACGCTTTTTCTCATTGGCCAGAGGATTATGGAGGCTCTAGCTCCATCATTGCCCACGAGAGGGCTCTCACCTCAAGAGCTTTTAAGGATGGTAGTTTCGCTACTTAAAGAAAAACGATTCCCTACGATAATCGTGTTAGACGAAGTCCACTACTTCGTAAAAACTGCAGGACAAGATGCACTTTACAATCTCCTCAGAATCTTGGAGGGCTACTATGAGAGTGAAGTAAGACTAGGTATGTTGTTCATCTCAAGAAGTAAGAACTTCATTTATGAGCTGGACGACGTTGTTAGAAGCAGTTTAACGAGGAACATAATAGACTTTGTGCCTTACACATCTCATCAATTGATGACGATACTTCAAGAGAGAGTTAAGCTGGCCTTCAAAGAAGGGGCTATTTCTTCAGAGGCATTGGAGGTCATAGCCGATAACGTGGGTGTTGATCGTGGTGGAAGGGGAGATGCTAGGCTGGCCATAGAGATATTATGGCGTGCTGGTAAGATCGCTGACATGAGGGGGAGGGGAGAGGTAACGCCAGATGATGTTAGAGAAGCCAGCAGTTTTATACATCCAGCTATTAGAATTGAAGATTTGAAGAGCCTTCTAGTGGATGAAAAAGTGGCTTTGTTAACTATAGCAAAAGAATTGAAGAGAGGCATTGCATACACGAGGATGGGGGCCTTTAAGGATAGATATCGAAGCGAGTGTGAGCTTTGGGGACTTCGAGCTAAAAAGCATACTCAATTATGGAAGATCATTAAGAATCTAGAGAGAATGGGTTTTGTGACTACTAAGACCGTAAGTATAGGTAGAGGGAGAACTACGTTGATAGGTTTGCCTTCAATACCAGCATTTCTATTAGAGAAAGAAATTTCAAAACTCCTGATCGAGGATATCGGAGGAAAAGGGGTTGAGCATTGAAAGTCTCCTGGGCTCTAAACCTAGGGTAAAGATACTTAAGGTTTTAATAGATAAAGGGGAGCTCAACATAACAGCCATAGCAAGAGAAGCTGGAGTCAACCATAAAACAGCTTTGCGACACCTTGAGGAATTAAGGAGAGTAGGGGTTGTAACAGAGAAAGTTTTTGGTAGAGTAAGAATTTTCAAAATTAATTCTGAAGATCCTAGAGTTGAGGCTTTAAAGATGCTTTTTAAGTCTATTAGTAGTAGTGAAAGGAAATGACCATGGTTGACGTAACTGAGAAGGGTGATGTTTACAGAGAGGCGGAGGCGGAGGGTTTCATAAAGTTGAGGTCAGAAACTTTGAAGAGAATACGAGAAGGTAGCGTAGAGAAGGGTGATGTATTCTCAGTAACGAATGTCGCTGCTATATTAGCGGCAAAGAAGACTTCAGAGCTCTTACCATTATGCCATCCGATTCCCATGACCAACGTCTCAGTTAAGATAAGTGTAGAAGACGAGGGAGTTAAGGTACGAACGACGGTTAAGGCTATTGGAAAAACAGGGGTTGAAATGGAAGCGTTAGTTGCTACGTCGATAGCACTAATCAACATATGGGATATGGTTAAGAAGTACGAGAAGGATGAAGGAGGTCAATATCCTTACACAGAGATAACAAACATAAGGGTCAAGAGCAAAATAAAGAGGGGGATAGATGAGCAAAGTAGTTGATGAACATAAGAGAAGAGCTGCTCCAAAGGTTTCTTTCTATATAATAGTAACAAGCGACTCTCTTTATGCCCTCTTTAAGAGGGGGGAGAAGGTAGATGATGAGAATGGAGCGCTGATAGCAAAGATCTTAGAAGCAGAGGGACAAATAGTTAAGGGCAGGTCGATAGTTCCTAACGATCCATCCATTATAAAGCAAGAGATAGAGATGGTAGTAGATACTTTAAAGCCTGATGTGATAATAACAACTGGTGGTACTGGATTAAGCGGTAAGGATGTGACTATTGAGGCTGTTGAAGGGCTACTTGAGAAGAAGATTCCAGGGTTTGGAGAGCTACTTAGATTTTTGAGCTTTAATGAAATAGGAGCTGCAGCTATGCTAACAAGAGCAACAGCTGGCGTATACAAAAAAACCGTCATATTCTCAATACCCGGTTCTCCTCACGCGGTTGAGCTAGCACTTAGAAGACTAATAGTTCCCGAGGCAGGTCACATAGTAGCTCATGTGAGGAGCTAGCTTTGAGGACCATAATTGGTATAGTAGGTTCCGATAGGAAAGCAAGATTAAGGTTAATGAGGGAGCTGAGCAGTAGACTGGAGAGTGAAGGTTATAGCGTGATATTAGTATTTCATCATCGCGACATCGATGAAACTAATGCGTCAAGCACCTTGGTTGTGAACACTTTAGACTCTTCAATATTCATAAAGGCAAATTTTAAGCTCACCATTAATGACTTAAAAAGGCTACTTCCAAGCAAGTGGTGTTTGATGTTGGTTGATGGGTATAAAGTTGCCCCTTACATAGTGGCTGCTACATCTAAATACGACGTTGATGAGTTCGGTCCTCAAAGCTTAGCTATAACTCCTTTAAGCAACGATCTAATGGAGTTTACAGCTCCTTTGAGAGATAAGATTATGGCAATAGAGAGAGTAGCCGAGGTTATTCACGAAGTTCTAATAGGAGATATCATGAAGATTCTGATGCAGAAAGATTGTGGAGAATGTGGCTTTAAAAGCTGCAGGGATTTAGCTGAAGCCATTGCGAAGGGTGAAGATACCCCTCTTAGATGCGTCAAAAGAAGAGAGAATGTGAGGTTGATGGTTGATGGAGACCTCATTCAGCTAAATCCATTTACATCAAAGATGCTTGTTCAAGTCATATCGAGTCTATTGTCAATATTGAAGGGGGTTCCAAGAAGCTTCAATAAAGTAATCGTTGAAATAAACTTAGACTAACCTTGCTTCTTCAAGAAGTCCTCCATGGATTCATCCAACTCAAGCCATCGTGATATGTCCCGCTTAACAAGACCGGGTGTTTCGAATATCACATGTAGAAATGGTATCATCTCGGTGCTCGCCTTCCTCCTAGACAGGTGGCACTTTGAGGCTACTTTCTCACATACAGATTCCCTTTTTGCTCTCATATCTTTAGCTTTAGCCATAAGTAACAGTTTTTGAGGAAAACCATACTTAGTGAATTTATATGGATGTATTTTAGCCATAGCGACACCAGCTGTCATGAAATCTATGACGTGTCTCAGGAGTTCCCACCTTTGCCCTCTCTTCATTCTGCCCAAGAAGATGTCAGCTCTTGCAAGGTAGTAATATGCCTTAGCCAGCTCTTCAGGGTCTGTGTATTGTCTTGGCAAGTTCTCGTCTAACCACAGCATGAGAGACTCGTAATCTAGCAACGATGAGTTGATGACGTTCCTAGCATCATCACATCGTTTTGATACAAATATCATCCTTAAGACGTCGAATGCTTGATATTGCCTATTTCTCGCTCGAAGCCATGAAACATCGTTCACAGATAGTCTCTTCTTGCCTTGAGCAGTTGCTTGCAAGTCATTGACTGCAGATCTCATATCACCTTCAGCTAGCTCAGCAATAATTTTTAACGCCTTTTCATCGGCTGTTATCCCTTCTCTCAAGCATATTTTCTTCAAGTGCTTTATTATGGAATAAACCTTTAATCGCTTGAATTCTATCATGATTGCGACTTCCCGAAGGGCTCTCAACTTTGGGTCCCAAGGATCGTTGGCCGCCATGACTATTGGCACTCTAGACTCCTTAATCAGCTCCACTATTGTTTTAACAGCTCCTGTCTCCTCAGCTCCATAAAGACCGTCGATTTCGTCTAGAAACACTAACTTGCCCTTGGAGCTATAGAGACTGACTGACTTAGATGATTGGCCGACCAGCCTCCTTAGCATGCTTTCAGTTCGTGCATCACTTGCATTAAGTTGAAAGAGTTCGTACCCTAACTCCTTAGCTGCAACCTCTACAAGGAGGGTTTTGCCAACACCGGGAGGTCCATATAGAAGAGCAGCTTTTTCACCAGGTCTCCAACCCTTTAACCAAGAAATAAACTTGTCCACGTAGTCGGCATCGCCTACTATCTCCTTTATCTCGGCTATCGAGCGTGGTTTATGCTTCTCAGCCCAAGGAACGTAAGAGGAGAGGGACATAACTAACCAGCCATCTTCTTGCCCAGTTTAGCTAATTGAGCGAGAAAAGCTGTGATTTGTATATCCTCGTTAGCGCCCTCAACAAGTCTGTAATCCGTCTCAGCTACAAGATCCTCAATCTCCATCTTCATTGGTTCGGGTATGTCGAGCCTAAAGACCTCGGTGTGAACCTGCCTTATTATGTCTGACCCTGTTAGACCGTAGTTTATCATTAAGTCATAGACTCTCTGTCTCGCTGCTATGACATCACCCTTAAGCGCCAGCTTAAGCATTTCATGGACTTCTGTTGGTCTAGCCTTGCCAGCTACTTTGTAAACAGCTATGTCATCGACTGGTCCTCCATAAGCTGCTGCTGCTTGAAGAAGATTTATAGCCCTCCTCATGTCGCCTCCAGCTACATACCATATGGCGTCTATCCCCTCTTGAGTTAAGGTAATTCTTTCTTGAGCTGCAATGAACTTAAGTCTCCCCGCTATGTCCTCCTTCGACAACATCGAAAACCTAAATATTGCACAACGTGATTGTATCGGCTCTATTATTCTAGAACCATAGTTTGCTACCAGGATGAATCTCGTGGTCCTCCAAAACATCTCCATTATGCGCCTAAGGCTCCATTGAGCTTCTGAGGTCATGGCATCACATTCATCTAATATAATTACCTTGAATGGAACGCCCCCTAAAGCAACTGTTCTTGCATAATCTTTAACTCTCTCTCTTATTGTTTGGATGCCTCTCTCGTCTGAGGCATTGAGCTCTAAAACGTTTTGCCGCCAGTTATCCCCATATAGCTCATATACTAAGCAAAGAGCTGCAGTTGTTTTGCCAGTTCCAGGTGGACCTACAAATAGTAGGTGAGGAATGTTCTTTTCTTCAACAAACTTCTTCAACCTTTCAATTATCTCCTTCTGATTTACGATATCGTCGAGAACCTTTGGTCTATATTTCTCAACCCAAAGAGGAGGTACTTCCTCTTTGAAAGCCATATTACTCTCAGAATTTACTACGCCACCACACTCTTATAGGGTTTAGCTAACGCAAAGAGGGGTTAAAGACTTCGTTTCTTGAAGAGAGCCTTTTTAGCAGTGGAAAATATAATTAGGAAGTGAGGAGTTAATGACTGCATTTTTATGTGGCGAACTGTTCTACGACGTAGAGAAGGTGAGAGTGAAGGTAATTAAAAAAGTTCCTGAAATAAAAGTTGGAGATGAAGTTTTAGGTCCTTTAGATCAAAATCAGGAGGTAGAGGTAGAGAGGTGGATAGCTAGAGTTTTAAAAGAGGAAGGTTACGTTGATATAATCGATGAAAGAAGTGTTGATCTCTCCCTTATTTCGAAGATAGCATGGAAGGAGGTTAGAACAGATCAATTAGTTCCGCTTGAGCCCACATTTTATGTTAAAGCAAGAAAGTACCTTAAAATCTTAAATGAAAAAGCTAAGGTTAACCCTGAAGCTCTAAACGAGAAGAGAGCAGTTGAAGTAAAACTGACTGACGTAGTTAACTGTAGAGTTCAGAAGATCGTAAGCTTAGCATTGACGGGAACCCAGCCGCCAAGAGAGGTCCTTGATCGTCTTACACCGGAAGAAAAAGTCCTGTTCAATGAGGTGAGGCGTCTAATATCGAGGTGGCGTCAAGCAATTAGAGGTGAAGAAAATGGTTGAAGCAAAGCTTGAAGACCCCATAGGGCACTTCGTAGAATTCTTAAAATCATTTGTTGACAGCAAAGGATACTTCAAGTATGAAGAGAAAGTACGTCAAATGATAGTTTCGGGATCTAGATCCCTTACAATAGATTTTGACGATTTGTTATTATACGACGATAAATTGGCGCAAAGAGTAGTGGACAGACCACGAGAATACCTTGAGTTTGCATCGATAGCTCTTTATGATGTCGTAAAGTCCGTGAATAGAACTTATGCAGAAAAAATCGGAAGATTTTATGCTAGATTTAGGAAAGCTGGCGATTTGATCCCCATAAGGAGAATAAGGGCTGAACACGTAAATAAGATGATCACGATCGATGGAGTTCTTGTTAGAGCAAGTAACATAAAGCAGAGATTGGTTGAAGGCACGTTCATATGCAAGAACGTTGAGTGTAGGGAGATTGTTAGGATGCCACAAAACTCTAGAACGTTCAACTACCCAAATCTATGTCCTAGATGTGGAAAGAGAGGGACTTTAGAGTTTAGCCCTGAAAACTCAGTGTTCATGGATGTTCAAACTCTCGTAGTCCAAGAGAAACCTGAAGACGTACCACCTGGCCAATTACCGCGTTCAATAGAGGTCCTCGTGACCGACGACTTGGTTGATAAGGCTAGACCAGGTGATAGAGTTCTAGTAAGCGGCATTGTATCTGTGAGACAAGAGCACTCACCTAAGCTCGGTAAGCTAACTACCTTCACAACATACTTAGAAGCTAACAATCTTGAGGTCTCAACTAAAGGGGTCGAAGAAATAGAGATAACTTCTGAAGATGAGGAGAAGATAAGAGAAGCTGCTAAAGACCCTTACATAGTTGAAAAGATCATAAAGTCGATAGCTCCATCAATATATGGTATGGAGGAGATAAAGGAAGCGGTAGCCTACATGCTATTCGGTGGAGTACCAAAGACTATGCCTGATGGGGTTAAGATTCGAGGAGATATACACGTTCTCATAGTTGGGGATCCTGGAACAGCAAAAAGCCAGCTTCTACAGTACGTTGCAAGGCTTGCTCCAAGAGGAATATACACATCCGGTAAAGGCTCAACAGCTGCTGGGCTAACTGCTACGGTTGTTAGAGATAAAAACACGGGAGACTTCTTCCTCGAAGCAGGTGCTTTAGTCCTTGCAGATAATGGCATCGCTGCAATAGATGAGATAGACAAAATGAGGGATGAAGATAGAGTTGCAATGCATGAAGCAATGGAGCAACAAACAATTAGCATAGCCAAGGCTGGGATAGTGGCTATGCTCAATGCGAGAACCTCTATTCTCGCTGCAGCTAACCCCAGATTTGGAAGGTACATGTCAAGCAGACCTGTCTCCGAAAACATAAATCTGCCAGTTACAATACTGTCACGCTTTGACTTCATATTCGTAACAACTGACAAACCAAACATGGTTAGGGACAGTGCTCTAGCAGACCATGTTTTGAGCTTAAGAGCTATGAAGAGTGAGCCTATAGCTCCGTTCCCTCCTGAGTTCCTTAAAAAGTACATAGCGTACGCTAGGAAACACGTGAAGCCAAGGTTGACGGACGAAGCTATTGAAAAGATGAAGGCCTACTTCCTCAGCTTGAGGGAGAAGGCTTCCGAAGATAGTCCTGTACCTATTACCGTAAGACAGCTAGAGACTCTCATAAGAGCTGCTGAGGCCAGAGCTCGCATGGCACTTAGGAGCGAAGTGACTGGTGAGGATGCCGAGACTGTCATCAGACTTATGGACTACTATCTGAGAACTGTCGGTAGTGATACGACAGGACGTCCTGACATAGACATAATAATGACTGGTAAGCCTAGGACCATCCAGCAAAAGATGGTGAGACTCGTCGAAATTCTAGAGGAGCTTCAAAGAGAGCTTCAAGGGGAGCCTGTCAGTAAGGACCTAATACTTGAGAGGGCCAAGCAGGAAGGTATGGATAAAGCCTTTGTCGAGAAAGCATTGAAGCAGCTTCTAAATGATGGTGTGCTATTCCAACCTCGCGATGGTTATTACAAGAAGGTTTAAAGGTTCAAAGTTAAGGTGAGCAACTATCGATGTGGAGTCACTGGAATTGCCATCCGAATTTAAGAGGCTGCTGGTTGAGAGAGGCATTAAGAAACTTTATCCTCCCCAAGAAGAGGCCATAAGGGCTGGTCTCTTAAAAGGCAAGAATTTAGTGGTTTCCGCCCCTACAGCCTCAGGGAAGACGCTAATCGCCGAGCTCGCAATAATCAAGAAGGTCATGGAGCAAAAGGTTAAGGCCCTTTACTTGACACCTCTAAGAGCATTAGCCTACGAGAAGTGGCTTGAATTCAGGAAGTATGAGGAAAGAGGTTTGCTGAAAACAGCCGTTACAACAGGCGACTATGATAGCGACGATAGGTGGCTAGGCAATTACGACGTCATAGTTTGTACAAACGAAAAGATTGATAGTCTAATAAGACATAAGGCTCCTTGGCTCAGCGACGTCGGTATAATCGTCTCTGATGAAGTTCATTTAATAAGCGATCCAGAGCGAGGATCGACACTTGAAGCAGTCTTAGCAAGGCTGAGAAGTTCGTTGAAGAATGTGCAAATAATTGCGCTTAGTGCTACAATTAGTAATGCGAAAGAGATAGCTGAATGGCTCGATGCAGAGCTGGTTGAAAGTAATTGGCGACCCGTGCCGTTAAAGATTGGTGTATGCGTGAGCAACAGAATACTATTCGATGATGGTAGAGAGCACGTCTTTGAGAGTTTGACGGGCAATCCGATAATAGACATGGCCTTAGAGGTCGTTAAGAGTGGTGGTCAATGCCTCGTCTTCACCAATACGCGTCAAAATGCTGTGAAGTATGCTGATAAGATTTCAAGGCGTGTAGGAGAGCTCGTAGACTTTGAGGAGGTCAAAGATCTTTGCGAAGAGATGGAGTGGGGTGAGGAGGCCCCAATCATAAACGAAGAGCTTGTGAACTTAATTAAAAGAGGTGTAGCATTCCATCACGCAGGTCTTTCAGCTAGGCAGAGAAGGATAATAGAGGAGGGTTTTAGAAGGTTCAAGATAAAGGTGGTGTGTTCAACACCAACACTAGCAGCAGGCGTCAATCTGCCAGCTCGAAGAGTTATAATCCAAGATTACAGGAGGTACGAGGTTTATCGTGGGATGTACAGGATACCAGTACTCGAATTCCATCAAATGGCTGGTAGAGCTGGAAGACCACAATATGATGAGTATGGAGAAGCCATAGCAGTTGCTAGAACCGAGTTAGAAGCACTAGAAATCTTCACGCACTACGTTAAATCGAGACCCGAAAGAATAACATCACAGTTAATCAATGAAGCGTCTCTAAGAAAACATGTACTAGCAACCATAGCCTCCACAGATGAATGCACATTAGATGACATTCACAATTTCATATCTAAGACGTTTTACGCTCATCAATTTACTGCTACTGGAGCGTTGCTGAGTGTAAGAGGGGTTTTAAGGTTCTTGGAGAGAGAGGGATTCATAACGATCAGAGGAGATACCTTCACGGCGACAAAGCTTGGTCAAAGAGTTTCAGAGCTCTATATAGATCCGTTATCGGCAACTACGTTACTAAGATGCATGAAGGTGATTAAGGAAGGATCTCTACTGAAGTATTTGCACTTGATTTGCAAGGTCCCTGAAGTACCAAAGCTTCATGTTATGAGAAGGGAGATGGAGAAATTAGGAGACATGGTCCTTGAGAGCGATGAAATATTGCCAGGTGAAGAGGAAGATCTAACCACGCTAATGTCCGAAGTGAAGACTGCTCTTCTACTACGTGATTGGGTGAATGAGGATCATGAGAATGACTTAGTGATAAGGTATGATGTTGGTCCTGGAGACATATATGCTATAACTCAAGCTGCAGAGTGGATTTGTTATGCTGCCAGCGAAATAGCCAAAGTCGCAAATCTTACAATACATGCAAAGAGACTCAGCACGTTAGCTCCCAGAATCAAATGGGGAGTCAAAGAGGAGCTATTAGAATTATTGCAGCTTGAAGCTGTGGGGAGAGTTAGAGCTAGAACGCTTTATAGACATGGATTTAGAAGCCTTAAGGATATCGCAAGCGCTAAGCCCTTCGAGCTAGCGGAGCTTCCAAGAATAGGACCTAAGTTAGCTCAGAAGATTATTGAACAAGCACAGAAGATCTTAAAGTTGCAGGATAGTGGGGCCGGGGGGATTTGAACCCCCGATCACCAGCGATCCGTGAAGTTGGGGACTTCTCCCCAGGCTGGCATCCTAGTCCAGGCTAGACTACGGCCCCCTACTTAAGGTTGAGGATTAGAAGAGCTATTTATCTCTCTTTCGCTTGACGCTATAAGGTTGATCACCTTCATAAAGCAGTCCTCTGAAAAACTCTTCTTATATGCGCGTAAAGTTTCTATCGCTTCTTTGTCGTCAAATGATGCTCTTAGCTTCTCTCTTAGCAAGATTGAGAGCTCGCTTTTAGAAAGGAGTAGGAAGCTAAAGATGGATGATACGTTAGCTGGTCTTCTACTCCTACTCGAACTTCCAAAATCTATTATGATGGGCTTAATGGAGGAGGTAACGATTACGTGCCTATGTGCTCTTGAAAGCTCTCCGTGATCTAAGCCTATTAGGTCCAGCCTTCTACATTGCTCCAGCAGATCAATTACCACCCTCCTAACATCGTAGCTACTAGCTTTTCTTATGAAGGTGCTAAGGTGTTGACCTTTGATCAACTCCATGGCTATGAAGTCCTCGCTAAAGCAATAAACCTTAGCTCCTACACTAACGCTATTTGCAAGCTTCTGGTTTTCGCCTTCGTTGATCAGAGTCTTAACGTGAGAATCCACTCTTCTAACCTTTAGAGCTACGAGCTTACCGTTCATCAAGGCCTTAACTAATATGCTGTCGCATCCCTTACCTAAGACCTTGAGGTTGTCGATTTTTTGTGTACCATCAAGTACTATCTCCACGATTCCAAGAGAGAGTAATTGACGAAGCCTTCTTTGAAATTCCTCTTCATCGGGCTTTGGAAAGCATATGAGGTAGAGAAGGCGTTCATCTCTTGATCCTTCCCTTAAGCTCAAGCGCAAATGTTCATGAGCCAATGCGGCGAGCCCCTCAGGAAGGATTTTAGAAAACGTCTGTAACTGCTCACTTTTCCTCTACAAACACTTAGCACGCCTTCATTTAATGCTACATCAAATCTCTCACTTAACGCTTCAGCAAAATCTCTGCTTAGCTCAGCTCTATGAATATTATCCTTGAGGAATGACGTTGCCTCGCTAGCCCTCCTTACAGTTAACACTACAAGCCTATCACCCTCAATATATGGTCCGGCTACTGTTTGAGGAGATGAAACGTGTTTCTGTAAAAAGCTCATAACGTCCTCAATGGATGTTATCGGGGGCCCCATGTGCTTAATAGTTGGGGTTATTTTGCTGCTTTCGAGCTCTATTAAGAAGACCACTTCCTTCTCGTCGTCTGACCAAACTGACCACCTTAGAACCTTGAAGCCTTCTTGCTCTAGTAGTCTTACTATACCATTGCATGAACGCCTTATTTGTCCCCACAGGATGTCGGGTGGCATTGACTTTAAAGTAGTTGCTAACGCGAGAATTGTTGTTTTGCTTTTATCTAAGTAGTTCCTTAAGTCCCCTTCTGTTGCTTCCTCAATTACATGTTCTTCAAGTTTAAAGAAAATTTTACTTGGTCTCGACATGAAGAGGTTACAGGCTAGCATGAAGAGAGATAACTTGTCAAGCGATAAAGCAGCAGCAACATTCCTCTTCTTATCGACGGGGTCTATAACTACTAGTGGGCTTTTGAAGATCTTTAATGCTTGCTTTGGGTCTTCATAGTGCTTAGCTAAGTCTATCAAAGTTGAGAATGGCTTCCAGTACCTAGCGTTATTTATAACTTCCAGGAACGAGCCATAATATATTACTAGAAGCTCGCAGAGGTAACCTGAAAAGCCTGTAACCTTCACTTCGGCACCGTAGACTCCAATCCCTTTCATGAAGCCCTTCAGTAAGCGTACCTCATTTCTTAATCGTTCATTGAGCTTCTCATTTACGAAGCGTGTGTGCAATGGGGTTCTATCAACAGCTGTTGGTGGCCTTCCTTCTTTAGGATCAAATTCACTACACGGAACTATGTCGATTGCATAATCTTCTACGAAAGCCCTAACGTATGGATGTTCTGCATAGCATTCCACATAGTTAGTACCACTAGCCTTCTTCGCTATCTCGAGGCCTAGAGTTCTCACAATGTGGGCAGGTGTCCCCTTAGGAAAAACTATGAAAATGTCTATGTCTCTATCCCCGCTTATCCAGGTGTCTTTAGCTATGGAGCCTTGAACTTCAGCTTTAGCATTTATCTTCAGCTCTCTGCATATGTCGTTTATCCTCGAAGTGAAGAGATGGACTATCTCCTCTACCTTCTTACGTTCATAATCCTTAGGTGTAAGCTCTACTAAAAGTTCTAAGAGGAGAGCTCTAAGCTCGTTGTCATACATGGACTTACCTATCACCCTTCACTTCGTATAGCGTCTCGTATATTGGACCTCGTGGTGTTAGAGTGCTTTTCTTAAGCTTTACACTCTTAACCTCTTGAAGACCTAGTTCTAAGTCTTTCAAGCTTGCTATCGCTCTCTTTAATGCGTAGCCTGAAAACTTAACCCTAGCTATTGTGATATGAGGGACAAAGGCTTCTTCCGGTTCAAGCCTTATTGGTATGGCTTGAAGTTTTGGCCTCAAGCTTCTATAAATCTCTTGGACCTCCTCGAAGCCCTCTGTCACACCAACCCAAATGACACGTGGTCTCTCATATGATGGAAAGGCACCTAAACCTTCAAGCTTCATGGTGAAAGGCTTAAACGATATGGTGGACATTGTATCCTGCACTTTTTCAACTATCTTGGGGGGTTGTTCTCCTAAGAAGAAGAGAGTTAAGTGAAGATTTTCAGGTTCCACAGGTTTTAGCTTTGTGCCTTCAACCTCAAGTTTTTTTTGTACTTCCACTATCTTGCTCACTAACTCTGGGTTATCTATGTCTATAGAAATGAAGCAGCGAATTAAGTTCAAGGACAACATTTTAACCTCCTGTAAGCTCCTTTAGAGTGTCGGCTATTATCCTCGCCACGCTGATCTTTGATGTCGGGCTTTCTATGGTGTCAGTACTAACCACCTCGCTTACTCCTGCAGCTGCAAGTTTCTCAAGGGCATTGTTGGCGTAAAGACCATGAATGCAAGCGGCTATTATCCTACTAGGATTACCTCTAGAAACTATCTTTGCCGCATTAATTAACGTGCCACCAGTGCTTATGATGTCGTCGACTATAACTATATCCCTTCCTTCTAACGTTAACTCCTTCTCTTCAGTTGTAACAGCCCCACTTAATAGATCTCTCTTCTTCTCTAAGAAAGCAGCTTCACCGTTAATTAGCCTAGCAACGCGTTGAGCGTCAGGGTAACGCTTTCTATCTGGCGATAGCACTAATGGCTTTCTTAAGTTATACGAAGTTAAGTAAGAAGCTACCTCTGGAAAAGCGTCAAGGTTCAAGGCCTTTATTTTCTCAAAATAGCTAAGGACCAAGTCGCTGTGTATATTGACTGTAATGAGTAGGTTAGCACCTATGGCCTCTATGATCTTTGCAATTATCTTTGAGCTAAGAGCTTCATAATCCAAGAATACTTTGTCTTGCCTTGAATAGGCGAAGTATGGAACTATGGCGAAGACTTTAGAGGATCCAGCTCTTAAGGATGCATCAATTAGCTGCAGAAGCTCCATCAACCTCTTGTCTTGAGGAGGTGGACAGGACTGTACTACTATTGCAGTCTCTCCTTTAAGGTTGCTTTCCACCCTAACATATGATTCTCCGTCTGGAAAGACTCTGTAGCTGACTTTTGCCACTGTGTAATTACACGCTTTTGCTAAGCGTTGCGCAAGCTGTGGAGAAGCTGGACCTGGCACTAGTACTGGCAACTTATTATCCCTCCGTACTTACTTTGCGTAAAGGAGAAAAATTGTTTTCCCCTGAGGTTTAAGAACTAGTGGTGCCATTACATGGAGGATTCGAGTAAACTGAAGGTTAGGATTGGTGGTATTATCGATATATCAACAATTGATTGGCTGTCGAGAATATGCAATGTCGTCTTCTTCTCTGGGTGCAACTTTAAGTGCCCTTACTGTCAGAATGGAAAACTCGTGGACCCTAATTATGGTAGAAGCCTAGAGGTCGATGAAGTGATCAGAGAGGTTTTGAGGAGTAAACCGTTGATCGAGGGGGTTGTGCTGTCTGGTGGTGAGTGTACTCTACAAGCTGAAGGGTTAATTAGTTTGTGTGAAAAGTTGAGAAGAAGTGGTTTAAGAATAGGAATTGATACTAATGGCTCAATACCTCATGTAATAGAAGAATTACTTGAAAGAGGTTTTATTGATAGGGTTGCAATCGACGTTAAAGCTCCGCTAGATCCGAAACTTTACGGTGAAGTCGTAGGGCTTCCAGGTCAAGGAGACATTATTGTAAGGAGCGTTGAGAGAACTCTTGAACTGCTCTTGAAGTCGAGGATAGAGGTTGAAGCTAGATTTCTTGCTGTCCCAACTATAACGTGCAGCACAGACTTTGTAAGGGAGGTGGCTAGAAAGGTTCGTGAAGCTACGAGATTCGTGATTCAACAGTTTAGACCTGAAGCTGATCTTCTTGACCCTTCACTTAAGAGGTTAAAGCCTCCTACAAGGCAAGAGCTCTTGAAATTAGCGTTTACAGCTATGGAGGAAGGTGCTTCAGAGGTTTATATTAGAACTAAGGAACATGGACTTGAAAAAGTTAAGAGATGAAAGGGCTTGCGTAAACTGATATGCTTAACGGGTATGCCTGGAGCTGGGAAGACTGTTGTCGCTGAAGTGGCACGAAGCATAGGCTTAAAAGTCTACTCCATGGGCGATATAGTACGTGAAGAAGTCTTGAAGGAGAAGGGGGGCCTATCTTGGGAGGACATAAAGAGGGTTATGTTTGAGTTGAGAGAAAAGGAAGGGCCCAGAGCCATAGCTAAAAGGGTTTTGAGGTACATGATTAATGAGAATTGGAATGTAGCGGTCGTAGAAGGTGTAAGGAGCTTGGATGAGGTTGAAGAATTCAAGTCCGTTGGCAAAGTAATAATCCTTGCTATACATAGCTCTCCCATTGATAGGTACATGAGGTTGAAGAAGAGAGCTAGAGAAGGAGATCCGAGGAGCTTCGAGGAAATGAGGGAGCGTGATCTAAAAGAGCTTTCGCTAGGCTTAGGAAACGTGATAGCGTTAGCTGATTACGTGATAGTAAACGATGGTGGTCTTGAAGAGTTTAAGAATAAAGCTAGGAAAGTATTGTTAAACTTATCATTTGATGTTGAGTGATCCCTATGAAGATAATAGTTGAAGCTGAGATACGGCCTACAGAAGATGAGGAGAAGGTGAAGAAAGCAGTTCTTAGCTTCTTCACTCCTTCCAGCATTAGAGTAGAGGATAGAGGACATTGTAAAGTTCTCATAGCTGAGGCTAACAAGGTTGAAGCTCTTCGAAAGCTACACTCAAAGCTAAGGGGGCAAAGAATTCTGGACGCTGCAAGATCAATGATGATGAGGTGGTCAAGCAAAGATAGAGTCGTATTCTATCTTCACAAGCAAGCAGCCTTTATGGATTACGTCACATATTGTCTGCCTGAAGGCGAATCGCCTCTAGGACCCATTAAAGTCGAGGTTGTTGGGGTAGATGCAAAAGCTGTAATAGACTGGTTAGCACCCCCAACTTCAAAGGGTAAACCTCTCTTTGAAAGAGAGCCTCCTAGGTGAAGGTTCATATGAGGATATATCTATCGTCTTTAGCTGGCATCTCTAAACCATTAAAGAGCTTTGTGGTAAAAGCCCTCAATTTAGGCTTTAACAACATAGAGATTCTCGATGAATGGGGTCATAGACTTGATGGAAAGAAAGTACAAGAACTTATGGAGTTAAAGAGGAGCTACTCCTTGAATTACGTGGTTCATGCTCCATACGACGGTATAAATATATCAACACCTCAACGCGTCTTAAGGAAAGCATCGCTGAAGCTCATAGAAAAGTCGATGAAGTATGCTCACGACCTAGAAGCAAAATTGATTGTAGTACACTCTGGCTTCAAGTCTCCACTTGACTATCTTAAACCTAAAACAAGCTGGAACTTGTTCTTAGAAGTACTTAAACAATTAAACAAACTTGCAAGTGATTTAGACGTCTACGTAGGAATTGAAAACATGCCTTCAGGAACCGTTGCAATAATTCAATCATGTGAGGAAACTTTGACACTGATTGAAGAAGTGCAGGTATTAGATAGAATAGGGATTACCCTCGATGTAGGTCATTCGAATACCATCAGTATTCATGAAGCTCGAAACTACCTTCTAAGAGTTAGCAAGCACTTGTTACATATACACTTGCATGACAATAGCGGTGATGTGGATAGCCACTTAGCAGTAGGTTCTGGATCAATAAACTGGGCTTCCATCATGCCTTTAATAAAAGGGTTAAAGCTCATTGGTGGGTTAACCATAGAAGTGATGAGGTTTAAGGACGCTAAGAAAAGCTTTGACGTCATCACTAGAATGCTACGTTAATCCGACCATGCCAACTCTATGTTCATGAGGTCCTCAGCAATTATGGTGTTATCAAATATTTTCTTAGCTTGAGTTAGCAGTATTGTAGGGTCCTCATACCTAGGGCTTATATGTGTTAGCACGAGTTTCTTCACTCCTGCTTCTCGTGCGATGGTAGCAGCTTGACTAGCTGTAGTGTGAAGCTCATTAACGGCCATTTCTTGAAGTGTATCATCGAATGTGGCTTCGTGAATTAAGAGGTCTGCATCTCTAGATATTTCAATCATTTCTTGCATGAGAGCTGTATCTCCACTATAAACTATCTTGAGGCCCCTACGAGGAGGACCCATCACGTCTTCAGGTTTTACCTCACGTCCATCGATTTTCACTGGTTTACCTTCTTGAAGGGCTTTCCATAAAGGGCCTTTAGGAACCCCAAGTTTTTCTGCTTTTCTTGGATCGAATTTTCCTGGCCTTAAATCTTCTACTAAGGCGTAACCATACGATTCTTCCATATGCTTTACTTTAAAGGCAACTATCTTGAATCCCCTTCCCCGATACACCACACCATCAGAGACCTTATGAATTATGATGTCGAAGGAGGGAGTGAAGTTGAAAAGTTCCTTCACAAGCTCAATAAATGAAGAAAGTTTTGAGGGACCATAGACTTCGAGAGGGTCTTGCCTACCCGTTAATGATAATGACATTAAGATTCCAGCTAAACCAAGTACGTGATCTGCATGCATATGAGATATGAAGATTCTTAAGTTCTTTCTTAGCCCCACTCCAGCTATTAACATCTGCCGTTGAACACCCTCACCACAGTCAAATATTAATTGCTCTCCATTTCTAAGAATCATGATTGATGGAAGAGCTCTATTCTTTGTAGGTATACTAGCTGAGGTGCCTAGGAAGATTACTCGGATCAAGATCATACCCTCCTTAAGATCGTAATCTTTCTAGTTAAAGATTTATGTACCCTCACCTCATGCTGCTCCACTAATACCATGCCGCTTGGGATCTTCAAGTCTATGTGCCAAGACGGATGTGCAAAACAAAGATACCTACCTCTCTTAAGAAGCTCTTCAGCTTGATTTAAGAAGTCATTTAGTAAATCTCCTAGTAAGGCCTTTTTTAAGGATGTTGACCTACCATAAGGGGGGTCCGTTGCTATGCTGTCAACTGACCCTACCGCTATTGGTAGTTTTCGTGCATCACCCCTAATTACACCTAGAGGGTTACAATTGAAGACCTTCATGTTATTCAACGCTCCATGGCACATCCTGTCATCAATATCAAGACCTATTACTTGGCAGCCAATCATGCTGGCTTCTATAGAGAGACCTCCAGTACCATTAAAAGGATCAAGAAATATCGATCCTTTTCTAGACCTAGCCAAGTTCACAAAAACTCTGCTCATCCTAGGCTCAAGGCTTCCTGGATGGAAGAAAGGGCGGTAACGTGGTCTTCTAAGGTCGTAGAGACCTCTGTTTACCTCGAATGCTTTTACACCAAAGTAGAAATACCTGGACACTAATCCCCTAAAGGTTACGTCAGGTCTTCTTAAATTGACCTTAACGTTCTTTGCGAGCCTAAGAATTATAGCTCCAAGTCTCTTTTCAAGCTCCATAGGCTTAACGTCTTCGCATGAAGTTTTCTTAGACACCCTTACAGCTATAGACTTATTTTCAAGAAAACTCAAGTCCAAGTCCTTTAATAATTTCTCGATAGCATTTACATCCACTTCACACTTAAATAAGAGAACCATACCCTCAAGAGTCATAGCAAGCCTTTTTTCCAGTGTCCTACATACTTCAAGGTTGTTGAGCTCGATGACCATTATTGGTGGGTTAAGTTCAGAGACATTAAAACTACATTCCTCAGCCTCTAGAGTAGCCTTCACCTCTGCTGCTGGTAGGGTTTGATGTTCTCCTGAGAGAATTAGCAGAAGCTTGTACACGTGAAACTGATGAAGTCGAGAGCTATTAAGTTTATGAAGAGCTTGAGAAGATTTAAATCGTTCTTTAAGGCTTCCCTAAACTTGCAAGGAATCTATTACGTAAAGGTGATGATTACGGTTAAGTGTCCTGAATGCGGTGAAGACTTTGTTTATGATAGACGTGAACAACGATATATCTGTAGAAGCTGCGGCTTAACCATGACCAGGGAGGAGTATACCTCCAACACTAAGAGGGGGGCCACGAAGAAGGATGAGAAGGATTCTCTAAGAAGAGAATACCTTAAGTGGTGGTTAAGTAAGAAGAGTTGAAGAATGGGTGTGGGAGTAGGTAACTCATGTTTTACGTGTATTTCGTAGGTACGGCTGGCTCTGGAAAGTCCACGTTAGTTGATGTGTTTTCGAGATGGCTTAGAGATCGAGATCAAGACGTCACAGTAGTAAACCTAGATCCAGGAGCTAAATGGTTGCCTTATGGGCCCGATGTCGATGTTAGAGATTACATAAGCTTTGAGAAGGTTATGACCGAGCTTACTTTGGGGCCTAATGGAGCATTCATAGCGTGCGCAGACATGATAGCTAGCTTTGCTGAGAGACTGAAGGAGGAGACTGAGAAGGATAACCCAACATATGTGCTAGTAGATACACCAGGTCAGATGGAGCTTTTTGCTTTTAGAGAAGCAGGTAGAGCTATAATATCGACATTGTGCTCCGAGAGAACAGCAGTAGTGTACCTCATTGATGCAAGCTTAATGAGGAAGCCTAGTAGCCTTGCATCATCATTGTTGCTCTCAGCCTCGGTTCGCTTTAGCTTATTGAAGCCTCAAGTATGTATCTTATCAAAGTCAGACCTCTTGACTAAGAAGGATCGTGAAATAGCATCAAGATGGTTTGAACATATAGAATACATATCCAGCATAATAGGTAAGGAGGAGAACCCCCTTTTAGGTGATTTTAGTCGAAGCATCATGCTAACATTGACTGAACTTGAGAGCTTAACGAATATAATCCCAGTTTCCTCAATAACTGGTGAGGGGTTAGATGAATTATTTGCAGAGCTACAAAGAATATTTGCTGGTGGAGAGGAAGAGTTTGTTGATGTTGGTCCCTTCAGAATTGATGACATTTGGTACTAAAATTGGTGTTACCCTTGAGATCATATGTGAAAGATTGTAGAGACAAAGAAGCTGAAGAGGAGCTTAGACTAAAGTGTGAATTAAACAAGATGAGAGAAGAAATTAATAGTTTATACAAAGACCTTGAGGAGAAGAAGAAGTTAAGAGGAGAGCTGAAGAATGAGATAGCATGTTTAAGGCAAGAGATCAAAAGGTTAAAGAATGAGATCTTAGACAAAATACAACAAATTTTAAGGAAGAAAGAAGAGCTTAAGGCTCTAAAGGTGGAAGATAGGAGATTACGAGAAGAAGTCAAGGCTTTAAGATTAAAGCTTGGAAGAAGGAATATCGATGAATTAAAGAAGGAATTGGACCTCTTAGAGTGGAAGTATCAAACATCTTCACTAAGCCTCGAAGAGGAAAAGAACTTCGTGAGGACAATAGAGAAAACTAGATTGTTAGTCTTCATAGCTGAAAAGCTTTATAGAAAAGAGGACGAAATTCGTAGGAATGAGTTGATGCGCAGCCAGGTGGCGGAAGAGCTAAAACAACTGAAAAGTGAGGTTGAAAGGTTTAAAGAAAAGCTTTCAGAGACTAGACAGAAGCTTGAAGTTATAATTCAGAGGAGAGGGGAAGCTGAGGAGAGCATTAAGACCATTAAAGAGAAGATCTCATTACTAAAGAAGAGGAGGGAGGAGCTAAAAGAGGAATTAAAGAACCTCTTGAGAGAAATTAGGAAAAAAGAGGAAGAGATTTTAATCAAAAAAATCGAGGAAGAAGCTACAAAGCTTGTGGCTAAGGAGGAGGAGCTTGAAAAGGTTTATGAGAAAATGCTTGAAGAGCTTAAGATGGGAAGAAAGGTAAGGCTTTAAGTGTTTGCTATGAGCTCCCTCTTCGGGAAGAAACTCTTGGTTTTATACGTTGACAGGGATGGAGACATAAGTAACGTTACTGGAGTTAAAACACCAATTATTGGTAAGGATGCAAACCTCAAGGTAGCTACAGAGTTCATTCTTAAAGTGCCCGATGAAGCTGATGCCAATGCTCTCTTTGCAGCCATTAAGCTTTACAATGAGTTAGTTAAAGAGGGGTTCAATTGCGAAATTGCAACTGTTGCAGGCTCAAGAGAGGGGGGAATTAAGGCAGACATGAAAATTGCAAGCGAAGTCGATGCAATCCTTAAGGATTATGATGCTGATGGAATTATTTTTGTGAGTGATGGAGCATCAGATGAGCGAGTCATACCTATATTGCAGGCTAGAGTCCCTATAGTCTCTATAAACAGAGTACTCGTGAAGCAAGTGCGTGAAATAGAAGATGCTTACTCTCTCTTCGTTAAGTATTGGAGGAGTATTGTTGAGAACCCTAGATACTCTCTCTACGTGCTAGGATTACCGGGAATTTTTTTAGTGGCATTAGCAGCGCTCATCTGCTTAGGTTATGCACACTACGCAGGAATAGCATTATTATTGATCATAGGGCTGACGATGTTGGTTAAAGGTTTCAGTTTAGATAAGAGACTCTCTCAAAGCTGGTCAACAGCTCCAGTCCTCTTCTTTGGCTCCTTTATAGCTACAATAACAATTATCGTGGCTCTATACCTAGGAGCATCAGCAGTATTTTCAGCCATCAACAAATATCCGTCTTTAACTATAGGAGAGCTTATAGGGATATACCTCTTAAATCCAAAGAGCTATAACCCCATAACGTTTGATGTTACAACTATAGACCTTATAGTAATAGCATCCATAATATTACTGGCTGCTAAAGGTATGCATAAGCACTTATTAAGCGAACAGAAGTTATGGCATGAAATAGTGTCAGCGATATTCTGTGCCTTATTGAGACAGCCTTTAGTGGAAGCGTCACTACTTCTCTTAGATCCTACAAGGACGCCATTGATCTTTGCTACTTGGACAACTATTGTTGTGACGATCACGGTAGCGCTTACAGCCTTCTTCATAGTCTACGAAAGGTTAAAGCGATAGCTTATTTCCTACTACGAAGTAATATTATGTAGGTGAGCGTGATCAAATGGGTGGTCGTAGGAGAAGAAGAAAGATAATTAAGAGGGTTGTGCGCAAGCCACCCAAGGTATTCAGATGCCCTAACTGTGACATGATTAGCGTGACAGTGAACATTGAAGATGAGGAAGCTGTAGTCTTATGTGCTAATTGTGGTCTGATGTGGAGAATGGAGAGAATGAAGAACTATGAGATGGTTCATTACTATAACGTTTTCATCGATAAGTATTATCTAGGCGAACTAAGTAAAATCGCTAAAGGTGAAAGCGGTGAAAGTGGAAAAGTATCTTAACGACGAGATAGAAGCTAAAGGATCAATACACATATCGCTTCTCGATCCTGAGAAGCTAACGCCTACAGAGACTGCTAAGTTAGTGAGGATAATAGAGGACTCTGGGAGTACAGCTATAATGGTTGGTGGAAGCTTAAACGTAAACGAGAGCTTGATGGACGATCTGATAAAGATAATCAAGGAGAACTGCGATTTACCGGTCATAAACTTTCCAAGCAATGTCAACACCATAAGTCGTTACGCTGACGCTATATGGTTTATGTCGCTCTTAAACTCTCTGAACCCCTACTTCATAATAGGAGCTCAAGTTCAAGGAGCAGCTATAGTTAAGAAGTATGGTCTAGAAACGTTGCCCATGGGTTACATCGTTGTAGGTGATGGTGGGACTGTAGGTATAGTTGGTCAAGCGAGACCTATACCACCACATAAAGCTGAGGTCATAACTCTCTATGCACTAGCTGCACAGTACTTAGGCATGAGGTACGTCTACATTGAGGGAGGATCTGGTGTTTCAGAGCCTGTTCCACCAGATACTGTGAGGTACGTGAGAAGCCAAGTTAGCGTAAGACTAGTTGTGGGTGGAGGGATAAAGCGAAGAGAGCAAGCTGAAGCCTTGGCTGAAGCAGGAGCTGACATTATCGTAACTGGGACTATACTGGAGGGCAATGATATAGAAAAGAAGCTCAGGGAAATAGTCGATGGAGTTCATGCAGGTGGTAAGAAAAGGATGAGAAGATCTAGCTAGACTTCTCTTTCCGATACTTCGGGCAATAAGCTTTTATTACTTCAGGATCTAAGCGCTTCCACTCAGACTCTGGTATGTACTCGATTAGTAGGTTCCACGCTATTTCAAGCGTTGTATCAAGGCTTCTATTTTCGTAGACACCTTGATTTATAAAACGTCTCTCAAAAGCATCACCAAAAGCTAGGTAAGCCTTATCCCTCTCAGTTAATGCCTCCTCCCCCACAACAGCCACGAGACTTCTTAGGTCTTGAGCCTCGCTATAGCAGTAGTAGAGCATGTCGCTTAACTGCATATGATCCTTCCTAGTATACCTGGTTGCTTCCTTCATTAACCTACTTAATGATGGTAGAGGGTTTAATGGTGGATATATGCCCTTACGATGCAGCTCTCTGCTCATTATCAGCTGACCTTCAGTTATGTAACCCGTTAAATCGACGACCGGGTGAGTGATGTCGCCTCCAGGCATTGTAACTACAGGTATGAGGGTTATTGAGCCCTTTCTTCCACGGATTCTTCCACACCTCTCATAAATTTGAGCTAGAGACGTGTAAAGGTAACCAGGGTAACCTCTTCTACCAGGTACTTCAGCTCTTGCAGCACTTATCTCTCGAAGAGCTTCGCCGTAATTCAACATGTCCGTCATTATTACTAATAAATGCATGTCGTGCTCAAAAGCAAGGTACTCAGCTACTGTTAGAGCTACGTGGGGGGTAATTACACGCTCTATGGCTGGGTTTTCAGCTAAGTTTAAGAAAGTTACAAGCCTCTCTATAGCCCCTGTCCTTACGAACTCGTTCCTAAAGAACATGGCTTCTTCAGCTGTTATCCCTATCGCTGCGAAGACTATAGCGAACTCCTCCTCCTTACCCGGAATGGTAGCTTGGCGAGCTATTTGCGCAGCGAGGATGTTGTGAGGGAGCCCTGCTTCAGTAAAAATTGGTAGTTTCTGACCTCTGCTTAAAGTATTCATACCATCTATCACACTTATCCCAGTCTGAATAAACTCTTTAGGATATTCACGTGCTGATGGATTTATTGGTGAACCATAGACATCAAGCTCCTCTTCAGGTATTATTGGTGGACCCCCGTCTATTGGTTGACCCTTACCATCAAATATCCTTCCAAGCATTTCCATGGAAACTGGAACCTTTAATGTCTCACCTAGGAAAGTAACCGCTGTCCTCTCAATATCGAGACCACTCGTGCCTTCGAACACTTGGACGACTGCATATCCGTCAGCACTCTCTAAGACGACTCCTGACCTCATTTCTCCGCTTCCGGTTTCAACCTTAACCAGCTCATTGTAAGCTGCATCATTAACGTTTTTAACTATTAGTAAGGGTCCTGAAATTTCGCTTACTGTCCTGTACTTCCTCGCCTTAAATGCTGATAGCGGAATCGACAACCTTCACACACCCCTACACTACAACAACTTTCTGACTCTTTACTAATGAGGTGATTTGCTCATCTATCTTCCTCATCACATCTTCCACCGTATCCTTAATCTTATCGTATGGTACTATCTTCATCCTAGCTATGTCCTCTCTAACCGGTAACCTTAAGATCCTGGTTAATGGTGCTCCGTTTGCTATAGCTTCTCTCACCTTTTTATTGAAGTAGAGTATGACCTTGAGCATTAAGTAGCTCTTCTCTATTGAACAATAAGTGTCCACCGGATGATACGCATGTTGCATTAAAAAGTCTTCTCTTATCATCCTCGCAACTTCAAGTGTTGCTCTATCAGCTTCTGGTAGAGCATCAGGGCCAACTAACCTTACTATTTCAAGTAGCTCGGCTTCCTTCTGAAGAATGGCCATAACCTCTTTACGCAGTTCTGGCCAGTCGGGTGCAACATTATTTCTAAACCATTCTTCTAGCGTCTCTAGATAGAGGGAGTAGCTCGTCAACCAATTTATAGCTGGGAAGTGCCTCCTGTAGGCAAGAGCTGTATCGAGAGCCCAGAAGACCTTGACTATTCTGAGAGTTGCTTGAACGACTGGTTCAGAGAAGTCACCTCCCGGCGGTGAGACTGCACCTATTATAGAGACTGAGCCCACTCTATCTTCAGAACCTAGCGTGACAACTCTCCCAGCCCTCTCATAGAACTCAGCCAATCTAGCACCTAAGTATGGTGGGTAGCCTTCTTCACCAGGCATTTCCTCCAGCCTTCCTGAGATTTCTCGAAGAGCTTCAGCCCACCTCGAAGTGGAGTCAGCCATTAGAGCTACGTCGTAGCCCATATCTCTAAAGTACTCTGCTATTGTAACGCCCGTATATATGCTAGCTTCCCTTGCTGCTACTGGCATGTTGCTAGTGTTGGCTATCATCACAGTCCTCTCCATAAGCGGTCTACCAGTTCTTGGATCTCTGAGCTCAGGGAAACGCTCAAGCATCTCGGTCATTTCATTACCTCTTTCACCACAACCTATGTAGACTATAACCTTTGCATCTGCCCACTGTGCTAATTGATGCTGTGTCACGGTCTTTCCAGTACCAAAGCCTCCTGGTATGGCTGCTGTTCCTCCCTTAGCTATTGGGAAAAGGGAGTCTATTATTCTTTGACCTGTTAGTAGAGGTTGTATGGGATCTAGTTTCGTTTTATATGGTCTTGGCTTACGAACTGGCCATCTCTGCATCATTGCTAGCTCGTGTAACGCGCCATTAGGGGCTCTAACCTTGGCTATCACATCCTCTACTGTGTAGTCCCCTTCAGGAGCTATCTCCTCTAGTACTCCTTGAACATCTGGTGGAACCATTACCTTATGGACCACTAAGGGGGTCTCTGGAACCACTCCTAATATGTCTCCCCCTGTAACTTTGCTTCCAGCCTTAAGCTTAGGCGTGAAAGACCACTTCTTGTCTCTTGGGAGAGCCGGAGCAGAGACTCCTCTCGCTATGAAGTCTCCCGTGTTCTCCTTAATTATTTCGAGAGGTCTTTGGATACCATCGTATATTTGCGATAGTATTCCAGGACCTAATTCAACCGATAGCAATTGCCCCGTACCCACAACCTTCTCTCCAGGTCTTAGCCCGCTAGTCTCCTCGTAGACTTGTATTGTCGCTAAGTCCTCTTGAAGCCTGATAATCTCACCTATCAAATTTAGCTCTCCGACGTTTACGAGCTCGAACATCTGGCTGCCCTTCATCCCCTTAGCGACTACTACTGGTCCGGCTATCCTAACTATTCTTCCAGTGCTCGGCATACTCTCACCACTCTATTTTATTACAACCTCGACTCCAATGGTTCTTTTAATGAGTTCACTCATGTAGTCACGTGCACCCTCTTTGGCTTTCCCACTAGGTATGACCGCTATGACTGGTTGCTTTAACTTTAAATACTTATCGTAAAACTTCGGTATTTCAAGAGCGTAGCTCTCCTCCACCAATATTAAAGCGACGTCCCCTCTCTTTATCAATACTAGTAACTTTTCATCGGCATCCTGATAGTTTGAGGCTACGAGCCCCTCATTAACCCCTGCTAACCTTAAACCTGCAACAAAGTCTTGAGAGCCTACAGCTATGATTTTCATCCCTCAACACCACGCATCTTTTTAACTTAATCTTCTAAATACCTCTTCCTGGTTCATTATCGTTTCACAGTATTTACACTTTATTTTTAAAGGTTCTCTACTTAGAACGAGAAACTTGCTTTGAACTTGCGGTTCATGATTTGTAATACAGGTTGGGTTGCTACACTTTATTATTCCAACGATTTCTTCCGGTAGTATTAGTCTTTCCTTTCTCACAACTTGATAGTCTTTTATGACGTTTAGTGTCACTTTAGGTGCTATAAGAGCTATCTTACTGACCTCTGATGGGCTTAAGTATCTCCCCTCGATCTTAATTATGTCTTTGGTGCCTAATTTTTGGCTTGGTACGTTCATCGCTACGGTTATTATGTAGCCTTCCTTTCCTGTTATCCCTAACATCTCGAGGATCTTAAGTGCTGTTCCAGCTCTTAGATGATCTATCACGATGCCTTCCTTTATCTTTTGAACGCGTAGTTCTCTGTCGATCGCCATCCTAAATTGCACCTTAAATACTTAAGCTATCGGAGTCTAAATAATTTCTGAGGGGTTTTCGCTTGTCGATATCTTTAAGTGGACGAGACTTGATATCGATTAATGATGTTACGAAAGAGGAAATGCTGGCAATTTTTAGGGAAGCAACTTCTTTAGAGCCTTACGCTAGGTCGAAGAGCGATGTTCTGAAGGGAAAAGTCATGGCCCTGCTGTTTTTTGAGCCCAGTACTAGGACTAGGTTGAGTTTTGAGGCGGCCATGAAGCGTTTAGGTGGCGACGTTATAGGCTTTGAAGAGCCGTCCATGACTTCCATAGCTAAAGGTGAGAGCTTAATAGATACGGCTAAAGTGATTGAGAATTACGCGGATATAATTGTCGTGAGACATCCATTTGAAGGTGCAGCTAAAGCAATAGCTGATGCAGTTCAAATACCGGTAATAAATGCTGGTTCAGGAGCTTTGTCTCATCCAACTCAAGCTCTCGTAGACTTATACACCATATGGAGGGAGAAAGGCAGGATAGATGGCTTAACAATATTATTCTTCGGGGACTTAAAATATAGTCGAGCCGTACGCTCCTTGGTTCGTGGATTACTCAACTTCAATGTGAGCTTCATTTTTGTATCGCCAGAGCTCTTAAAATTGAGGGAAGAAGAAAGAGAGTTCCTCAAATCAATGAGCATACCGTTTATAGAGAAAAGCTCGTTAACCAGCGATCTCGCAAGAGAAGCTGACGTTGTGTATGTAACGAGGATACAGCGAGAACGATTCACAGATCCTATGGAATACGAAAGAGTAAAGGGGTCTTACAGGTTATCTATGGAGCACCTTCAACATGTAAAAAACGATTTAATAATTTTGCATCCCCTGCCGAGAGTTAACGAGCTGGATTGGGAAATAGATAAAACCCCCTATGCCAAGTACTTCAAACAAGTGTTTTACGGGCTTTTAGTCAGAATGGCCCTCTTAAAGATGATGTTAACTTAAGTACCCCCAAGTCGCTTACTGAATTTTACGCCACTCCTCCTCTAACTTCTCCCCTTCTTCATCGCTAACATTGAAGACTTCATAGTTACCAGCCTTCTCTGCTAATGCTTGAGCTAAGAGGTGATAGCATAGAGGGCTCTTCCTCCTCGAAATCACGTTTATGTAGAAGTCATCACACGAACAGTATAATCTCGGTATTACCCAATAATCTCTCTCCTTGCCTACGACTACCCATACTACGCGTCCACTAGGTTTGAAAATGTACTTCTTAACCCTCCCCCTACTTACTGTCTCAAGTGCCTTCTTTAAGCGCTTCAACGTCACCTCTTCAATCGTTACTCCGAGCTCTTGTAATGTTTGTATTACATGCTGAGACATCTAAACTGTTGAGACTTGTAGCTATTAAATAAATGTTAGTTGCCATAATAGTATGTGGAGCAACTCTATGGCTAAGATCAAGTTTGTGACGAATTCTCCCATATCAATAATAGTTACCGATAAGGGAGATAAGATAGTAACCGCATCCGACCTTCACATAGGTCTAGAGTATGAGCTTCAGAAACTTGGGTTTAAGGTTCCATCGCAGACAAGCGAGATTACGAAGAGCTTATCTGACTTATTAACTTCGATAAAACCTGACATACTAATTCTGTTGGGCGACGTGAAACATGAAATTAAGAGACTTAGGAAGAGAATTGAGGTTGAGGTGGAAGGTTTTGTTAGGAAAATGTTGGAATTGACTGATAGAGTAGTCATTATCATGGGCAACCACGATGGCTCACTAAAGCGTCTAAGAATCGATGGTGTGGAAATCCATGATGCTTCTGGCGTCTCAATAGGTGATGTCTCATTCATCCATGGAAATGCGTGGCCAAAGCCAGAACTTTTTATGAGCAATGTGCTCGTAATGGGACATGCCCACCCGTCCCTAACGATACCTTACAAGGAAGGTAGGGTTTGGATTGTCTACTATATTGGTAAGAAAATGAGGGAGAAAATTAGTAAGAAGTTTAAGGTCGACGTTAACATCAAGAGACTAATAGTTCACCCAGCTTATAATAACTACTTGGGTAGTGGCTCGTTAAGTATGAAAACCTTTCGAAAACTAAGCCCTCTCTTTAGAGGGCTCATTAATCCGCTTAGAGGATACGTTTATTGTCTGGATGGTACCTTCATCGGTAGATTTTCCTCGGTGATGTCTGAGATCGGATAACCTTCTTTCTTAAGTATACTTCTTGCAACTATAATGCCAGACGCGGATGCTTGAACGAGACCCCTCGTTATTCCAGCACCATCACCAATAGCGTACAGGTTTTTAACTTTGGTCTCCAGCTCCCTAGTTAACTCAAGTCTCGAGGAGTAGAACTTAACTTCAACACCATAAAGTAATGTGTACCTTGAGTATACTCCGGGGGTTATCTTGTCCATTGCTTGAAGCATTTCTAATATATTGGCGAGGTATCTATAAGGCAGTACGAAGCTTAGATCTCCTGGCGTAGCTGATTTTAATGTGGGTTCTACGATATTCCTCTTTATTCTCTCGGGGGTTGATCTTCTACCTTCCTCAAGGTCTCCTAGTCTCTGAACAATTATGCTCCCGCTTAGCAGGTTCGCTAAGTGCGCTATGTATTTTCCATAGGCTATAGGCTCTTTAAAGGGTTCTGTAAACGATGTACTAACTAAGATCGCAAAGTTCGTGTTATTGGTCCTCTTGTTAAGGAAGCTGTGACCGTTAACTGTTATGACTCCATCGTAGGACTCTGTTATTACTTCACCATAAGGATTAAAACAGAAGGTTCTAACCTGATCGTCAAAGCGCTTTGAATAGTATATTAGCTTAGGTTCATAGAGGTACTTTGTTAGCGGCTCCATGACCGGTGCGGGGACCTCAACTCTAACACCTATGTCAACGGGGTTGTTGTACATCTTGAAGTTCAACTCCTTTGACATCTCCTTTAACCACTCAGCACCACTCCTTCCAGGAGCTAATACAACATACTTAGCTCGTATCTTAGTTCCATCAGCAAGCTCTACTCCTACGGCTGAAGATCCATCAACAAGAACTCGAGTGGCCATCCTCCTCGTGAGTATCTTAACTTGCTGAGCCAAGTAATCTCTCATGGCCTTAATTACTTCAACACACTTCTCAGTACCTAAATGTCTAATCTTGACGGGTACCAGTTTTAACCCAGCTAGTTGAGCACGTCTTTGAAGCTCTTCTATAGCATCTACATCAGTTCCAAAGACTACATCTGGTGCACCAAATGTGAGGTATATCTTATCCACGTACTCTATCAGTTTTGCTAGCTCCTCCCTACCAACATAGTTTTCAAGCCATCCACCTACGTTAACAGATAAAGTCAGCTTCCCATCACTGAAGGCCCCTGCCCCACCCCATCCACACAACATGGAACAGGGATTACAGTTAGCACATTCACGGCCAATTCTAGTGAAGCATCTCCGCTCCTCTATGTCAGGTCCCCTATCAACCATTACTACTCTTAACTTACTTCTTTGAGTTAGTTCAATAGCTGTGAATATTCCTGCAGGTCCACAACCAACTATGACTACGTCGGTGTCGATGTCACTCATCCACTTCGCCAAGCCCTATAGTGAGGTTCGGTCTAATTTATCCCTAACTCAGCCCTATAAGTTAAAGTTAAAAATAATTGATTAATCAAGGATTATCGAGGTCATGGTGTCTCTGATGCCATTTATTTTATGAATCCTATTTATGAGGAAAGCAGTTAGTGTCTTGGTATTGGCAACTTCAATCTTAGCTATCACATCGTATGGTCCTGTAACTGAATGTGCCTCCTTAACTTCTGGTAGCGTCTTCAATTGCTTTACTACCTCTGAAATCTTGCCAGGTTCAACTCTAATGTGTATGTAAGCCTCAACCACAGGTAAATTATTAGCTTGAAAAATTAAGAATGTTGCGCTTACTAAAGTAGTGTCTGTTGATGGTGAGCATAGGTTCCATAGTGGGGCCGCCAGGATTTGAACCTGGGTCACGAGGGCCCGAGCCTCGTAGTCTACCAGGCTAGCCTACGGCCCCTCACGTAGAGTAACCAGTTGTAGAAGTAAGCTAAAAACACTCTCTGCCATTGCTAGCTAGAGCTCAAGTTTCGAAAGCTATAAGAGAGCAATTTAAGTTCTTGTTTTATGGGCCGGGGTAGCCGAGCGGTTAGGCGGCGGGCTGCAGACCCGCTTTACAGGGGTTCGAATCCCCTCCCCGGCTTCAATAAATACACGTGTTCTTAGTCTTCCACTTCTAGAGAATTAAATCTCTAAGTAGAACTTCTAAATCGATAAGAAGATTGCTTTAATTTAATCATTTTATCACCTTAATAGTGGGGCGGAATATCCTTAAGGTATCTTAGAGCGTTGTACTAGGCAATTACGTTGTCAATTAATGGCTGTTAAGTTCCTCGCAACTCATTGATGTCAAGATAGAAGTTTAGTCAAAACCTAGTTCATAGACCTCTTAATGCCTTTTCATGAGAGGTTCTACATTCCAAATCTGGTGGGGCCGGGGGGACTTGAACCCCCGACCAACGGGTCTCTCGCTCCAGAAGGTCATCATCCCATATTGGTCTGCAGACCCGTAAACCATGACTTCTGGAGCCCTTAACGTCGGTCAAGAGGCCGATGTCGTCCTACCTTGCTAGACCACGGCCCCGCAAAACAAGAAGATCACGTGAGTCTTTAAAAACTTTATTAGAGGGAGTTGCCGCCAGCACGCCCCTTTCCCAGGCCCTCGCGGAGCCCAGTACTCGGGTGCGCGTTGAGCGGTTTAACTTCCGGGTTCTGATGAGACCGGGTGGGTCCCGCTCACTATGGCCGGCGGCAACTCTGTATTTTTCTCGGGAGGCCGATATAAAGACTTTTTCAATATCTATGCGCTCTTGATTCTGGGAAAAACTTTTTTCTTTGCCTCAAAGTGTAAAGGGGGTGTAAGGGGTCGTGATAGCTATCTTGAATTATGTTCGTCAACTACCTGTAACAGGAGATTACACATACTTACTTGTGTATCTGATTTCCTTAGCCTTCTTCATTTTAATATGGATGTTCTTAGGGCAAAGATACCAGCTCTACTTGTGGCTTCGAGAAGCTGAGAAAGCTACTTTCAGGCTTGAGGCTATGGCTAAGAAGAGCAGAGAGGTTCTTATAAATGCGATAAAGGAGGTAGGGAAGGTCAATAAAGATCCTTCAGAGGAAGTTGATAAGTTCATGGACTTCTTCGTTATAGAACCGGTGGATAGAGATCCCTTTGGTGTTTTAAAGAGACTTGAGCACATTCTTGATGTGGAAAGGGAGAAGTTTAAGGATGTCGTGGCAAAGGTAGCACCCAATGCAGGCGGTGAGGAGAAAGCTAACCTCGAGGTCTCTTTCGCAGCGACATGGGCTGTAAACTACATATACAAGTTCGTAAGGCACTACACACTCTTAGGCAAGAAGACCAAAAGTATGCTCGTAATAATGCAGATAGTGTACAACCTACCGCTAATAATGAGGTTAGCTGAAGCCTATTTCAACTCGCTAGATCCATTCACTAAGGGTAAGCCTATAGGTGACAGTGTAGGCCCCATGGTTGCTGCAAAGCTCATGAGGGGCTACCCATGTAAGAACGTTGGAGACGAAATGGTTGCTGCTGAAGTACCCTTCGAGGGAAGACTTTTAGTGATTGTAAAAGCTGAGGGACCTGGAGGAAGAGTAGGTAAGCCCGGTGAGGCTATAGCTAAGCTTGCTAAGGAGTACAAGGATAGATTGAAGAGAATAATAACTATAGATGCTGCCGTCAAGATGGAGGGTGAGGGTACTGGTCAAATAGCTGAGGGGGTTGGAGCGGCTATAGGCGATCCTGGACCTGAGAAATACAAGATAGAGCAGGTAGCTCTTGAGCTTGGCATAGGCTTAGATGCCATCATAATCAAGCAAAGCTTTGAGGAAGCCCTCACCACAATGAGAAAAGAGATAGCTGAAGCAGTGGACAAGGCAATCGAGGTAGTAAAGCGAATCGTTAGAGAAAAAGTGGCAGAAGGAGGAGTTGCTATAATAGCAGGGATAGGTAACACTATAGGTGTTGGAAATGGTTAGCTGCATAAAATTAAATAGTGCACTAAGCCTTCTACCCTCCTTTGCACAAGAGAACATAAATATTATTGACATGTTAACTACGTACTTACTCTTCTTAGTCATCATGCTCTTAGTTTTTAGCCTGCTTTTTTCCGCAACTCGAAGAAGAAGTCCGATGATCATAAAGGCTTTGAAAACGGTCACTGTTCTTCAATGCGAAAGGTGCGACTACAAGGAGGAGAGGGAGTTCCAAGCTGGTGACTACGTATTCAAAAAGGTTGGCGAATGCGTAAAGTGTAAGGGACCATTATACATATCCATGATATATGGGCTTCCGGAGAAAACTGCTTCATCACCGTACTAGAAGCTTGTGATCACCTCAACGCCATCTTCACACACTATTACTGTATGCTCGGATTGTGCAACAAGTCCTCTGCCTCTTTCCACTAATACGTGGTATCCGTAGAGTGATCCTATATGGGAGAGTTCTATGAGCTTCGGAAGTGTTTCGCCAGGTATTATGTCTCTAACCCACCTATCACAAAATGGTAGGCTTCTAAATCTGTTCCATATGGTTGCCAGAAGTTCTCTCTCAAACTTCTTAGCTTTTTTGGGACTAAGATACCTGAAGATATACGCTTCTGAAGAATCAGTTACTAAACCAGCACCATTTGTTGCAAAAGGCTCTATAGCATAAACCTCATCGACCTCTAACGATACACTGCTAGAAGTAGCTACGTTAGGTATGCTCTTCTCTCCATGTAACGTATACTGCTTAAGCATGTGACCAGAGAGGTTTCTAATAGGCTTAAATCCAAAGCTTTTAATTGTCGATTCTATTAGGGAACCTAAAGTCGATATCTTAACCCCAGGTTTTATAGCGTTTATCGCTGCTTCAAGAGCTTTTTCAGATGCATGGACGAGGGGCTCGTAGTCATCGGATAAGGCTATCGAAGCTGCAACATCAGCTATAAATCCATTGAAGTGTGCTCCTACATCGATTTTCACTAGACTTCGTGGAGGTATCACCGACTGATCCCCTATATATGATGTATAATGCGCTGCCACATGATTGATAGATATGTTACATGGAAAGGCAGGTTCACAGCCCATTGATCTAATGTAGTTTTCAACATACTCACATATCTCGGTTAGTGGCATCCCCTCGTGGACCTTGCACATAATACTTTTAAGTGCTTGAGAAGCTGCTTTACCCGCCTTCCTTAAGCACCTTAATGCTTCTTCATCAATCAATATGAGGGCACCTACGACATTTTATTTTTGAGTAAGAAATAGGAAGTAATATTTTTTGCATAGAATAAAGGAAAATTTAGAGCTATGAAGGGAAAGCCCTTTAATCTAGTAGCTGTGGGTGGTACGTTTGATAGACTGCATAAGGGACATAAAGAGCTCTTGAGAGCAGCATTTAATATTGGCCGGAAAGTCGTTATTGGCATCACGAGCGACAAAATGGTTGCTAGAAGCAAGAGTAATGCTAAAATCAATAGTCTCGAGAAAAGGAGAGAAGTCCTTGAAAAATGGATTAAAGAAGAGGGTTTATGCGACTTAGCTGATTATGAAGTTGTTGTAATAAATGATGTTTATGGCGTGGCAATTTACGATGAGAAATTAGAGGCATTAGTTGTAAGTGAAGAGACTCTCGAGAGAGCTCTCACGATAAATAGACTTAGAAGAGATAGAAACTTGAAGCCCCTCACAATAGTGGTGGTTCCAATGGTATTGGCTTATAATGGCAAGCCTATCTCATCTACAAGAATAAGGCAAGGAGAGATAGACCAAGAGGGTAGACCATTAATGGTACGCTAGGTCTAATCTAAATTCAGAATCTCTCTCGACTTATCTATGAAAGCCTTTCTCCTCTCCTGGTGCTCTTTAATAAACGATGTCACAACTTCAATGGCAAAAGCTTTGTCCTCGCCGCAGAGCATATCACCGGTCTTGCACCTCCAGTATGTTTCTAATAATTTGTCATCATCCTCCACGAAGAAGAACTTGTAAAGGTCGAATATGGGGCATTTTTCAGGCTCTCCACCCAAAGTTCTCTGTTCTTTAGCTGTAGGCCTTCCACCAGTAAAGGCGTTCTTCAGCTTAAAGGTTATACTCTCAACATCCTCTGTCAAAGTGAAGTAGCTCATGGGATTTCTCTTGCTCATTTTTGAGCTACCATCTAGTCCCCTTATGATCTTGTGGTATGTTGCTGAAGGTAATATGAATCCGTATTTCTCCTTAAACTTGTGTGCAAGGTCTCTGCATAACCTGATATGCGGGTCTTGGTCTATCCCTACAGGAACTAATGTTGGCTTGGGTCCACCAAAGCGCTTTAATTGTGGAAGCAAGATATCGCCAACTTGAATTAAGGCTGACATGTAGAGACCCATATGTCGTACTCCATAAATAGCCTCCATGGTTGAAAGAGTTACGGCCCTTGCAAGTATGATGGCTAGATCCTTAACGTCGTTCTCCTTCGATTGCCTGTATATGTAAGAGCGAGAGGGATCTAACCCTAGTGCTAAAGCATCTACAACATTGTCCAAAGCTATCTTCTCACTCTCCTCTAACGGTATTCCGTTGTCTTCGTATGCTTCTATGTCAGCTATGCAGTAGAAAACTACACCTCCCAATTTTTGAAAGAATATCATCTCTCTCAGGGTCAAGATAGTACCGATATGTAAGGGACCAGTAGGCTTTATCCCACTCATCACGGCGAAAGGTTGTTGCTTATTTATTGCTTCTACTATGCGCTCAAAGTCCCTATGTCCAAAGATAATACCTCTACGAATGAATGATGGCTTACAAGGAAGCTTATCAACCAGTCCATCCATTCTCTGAATACCGAACTCCTCGAATAGCTTCTCATAGTTCTCTATCTCAATTGACCCCCAGGGATCTATGAGGTCCATATTAGATCTCTTCAAGTTCCACCACCAGAGTTCACTCGCTAACCTTTAAAGTGAAGATTAAAAACTTCCTTATAGCACTGTCTTTCAATTGTTGAGTGGTGTCAATTGAAATGCAACTAGAGCTCTCTGATGGTGAGATTAAGGTATTGAAGTGTCTCGGCGAGGTGAAGAGAGCCATGGAGGTAAATGAAGTTGCTGAACACACGAGACTAAGCGTGAGCACTGTAATGTCTTATTTAGAAGCGCTAAGCCAGAAGGGCCTAATACAGATCCTGGTAGAAGATGAGGATTACTTAACCTTAACTGACGAGGGTAGGAAGGATGCTGAGAAGGGCCTTCCTGAAAGAAGAATAGTGGAAGAGGTAATGAAGCTTGGAGGTCAAGCTGCCCTACAAGAAGTGAGGAGGAGGAGTGGCTTAAGCGATGAGGAGGTTAAGATAGCGCTAGGTTGGCTTCGAAGGAAGGGTATTGGAGAGGTAACTGTTGTTGGTGGAGAGAGAGTCGTCAAGGTGAGACAGGGCATTGTAAGTTACTCTGTTGAAGAGGTCTTGAAGAAGTTGGCAGGTGGACATAGAGTAAAGGTTAAGGATATACCTCAAGAGGTTTTATGGGAGCTCAAGACTAGAAAGCTGATTGAAGTAGTACCTCAGAAGAAGAGGAGCGTTTTATTGACTGATACTGGATTAAGCGTTCTAGAACAGGCTCTACATGTGAAAGTCGTAGGAGCCTTAACTGCGGATATGATAAAGAGTGGTGAGTGGAAGAGCGTCTATTTAAAGCCATACGATATTTCTGCTGAGCCCCCTAAGATATATCCTGGTAGGAAGCACTTTTACGTTGAGTTTCTCGATAGAGTTCGAAGAATACTCGTGGAGATGGGCTTCATAGAAGCTGAGGGCCCCTATGTCGAGATGGAGTTCTGGAACTTCGATGTGCTTTTCCAGGCTCAGGATCATCCTGCACGGGAAATTCATGATTGCTTCATACTCCTTGAGCCATCGAAGGGCATTCTCCCTGATAAAAAGCTCGTAGAGCAGGTTAAGAGGATACATGAAGAGAGGTGGGGGTATAAGTGGAGTGAGGAGCAAGCAGCTAGGCTTATACTTCGAAGTCATACAACAGCAGTTTCAGCTAGATTTTTAGCTGGTAAGCCAAAGCCTCCTGTAAGGATGTTCTGCATATCAAAGGTCTTTAGACCTGACGTCATTGATGCTACGCACTTCATAGAATTCACTCAAGTCGATGGAATTTACGGCGATAAGGGAGTGAGCCTTAGGAAGCTCTTTGGAATTCTGCAAGATTTTGTAAAAAGACTTGGTTTTGAAGACATTAAGTTTAGACCTAGCTACTTCCCATTCACAGAACCAAGTGTTGAAGGATCTGTATATCATCCAAAGCTTGGTTGGATTGAATGCCTTGGCGCTGGCATGTTTAGACCTGAGGTACTTGAAAGCTTAGGGATAGATTATCCGGTTGCTGCATGGGGTATAGGGATAGACAGGCTTGCAATGGCATTACTTCAAATATCAGATATACGTGAACTTTGTTCCCGTAACCTTAAGTTTCTTAGGGCTAGGGTGGTGGAACCACAATGCCTACTATAAGCATCAATAGAGATGATCTACTTAAGCTCGTTGGTAAAGGTGATTTAAGCGACAATGAGCTAGCAGAAGCTCTAGAGCTAATAAAGGCCGAGGTCAAGGTTCTTGGACAAAGCGAAATAATACTTGAAGTTACGGCAGATAGGGCAGAAATGTTCTCCACTGAAGGTATAGCTAGGAGCTTGAAAGGGTTCCTTGAGATAGAGCTTGGTGTTCCTAAATATCCTGTAATTGACGCTATGGAGAATTTCGTTGTGAAGGTTGATAGATCTGTTATGGAGGTCAGACCTTTTGTTGCATGCGCTGTTGTTGTAGATTGCAATCTTGGAGAGGAAGGATTGAGACAATTAATACAACTACAGGAAGTTCTTCATAAAACTCATGGGAGAAATCGTAGGAAGTTCGCCATAGGCTTACATAACTTCGATGTAGTAAAGCCCCCCATAACTTACATAGCTAAGCCACTTGACAGCTTCTCATTCGTACCGTTAGGGGAAGATAAGAAGTTGAAGGGAGAAGAGATAGTTGAAACTCATCCAAAAGGTAGAGAGTATGGATGGATTATTAAGGATAAGGGCCTAGCACCCCTCTTAATAGACTCTAACAACAACATCCTCTCCATGCCCCCAATAATAAACTCTGAGCTTACTAGAGTGACTTCAAGAACTAAGAATCTATTCATAGACGTTACTGGGACAGACTTAAAGGCTGTAAGAAATGTTCTGGCTATATTAACCGCAAACTTGGCAGAGAGAGGAGGTAAGATAGTCAAGTTCGTGATACATGAAGGTCAAGGATCTGAAAGAACTGAGCCTTCAACAGATTGTAAAGTCGTGACAGTGAGTTACGATAGGTTGATTGAAGTTACGGGAATAGAAGAATCACTTGACGTAGTTGTAAGGTGCTTGAGGAAGGCTCGAATGGACGCTATTGTAAGAGGAAGAGAGCTTGATGTCTTAGTACCATTCTATCGAATCGATGTGATGTGTGACGTTGATGTTGCAGAGGACTTTGCCATTGGTTACGGTTACAATAGGATAGTCCCTGATGTACCTCCAATAACTACGCGAGGACGTGAGCTTGAGCTTGCCAGCTTCACAAGGATCTGTCGTGAGCTAATGATAGGATACGGATTCCAAGAGGTGGTAAGCTACATGTTTACGAGCGATAAGAAGCTTGATGATGCACATATATACGAGGAGAGAGTCAGAGTAGCTAAACCTGTATCCTCCGACTACACTTGTTTAAGAACTAGTCTCATTCCCTCTCTGCTTGACTTCTTATCAGAGAACGTTCATGTGGAGTATCCTCAAAAAATATTCGAAGTTGGGGACGTAGTGATAGCAAGTGAAGGCTTTGATGAGAAGAGCTTCTCGGATAGAAGGCTAGCTGTACTACACGCAGACTATAGAGTCGGCTATGAAGATGTTCAAGCAATATTATACTCACTCTTGAGAGTTCTGAGAGTGGAGTTTAAAGTGAGGAGTGATAGAAGGGGGCTAATGATAGAGGGACGTTGCGGTTCAATAATTGTGAATGGTGATGCTGTAGGTATACTTGGTGAAATAAAGCCAGAGGTCCTTCTAAAGTTCGGTATACAAACTCCTATAGCAGCATTTGAAATTAGTCTTTCGAAGGTGTATAAGGCATGGAAGACAGGCATTAATACTCGCTCTTAAAACTAGAGTTTAGGCCGCTGAGTCGAGGGAAGCCGCAGCGACGGGGTGGAGGGACTATGAGGGGGCCCCGATGAATGATCATCCACCTTACCCACCTGCGGTACAGACTCAGCGGCTCTAAGCTAACTTTTATAGGTGTTGTTGCCTTCATATTTTAAGCCGCGCCGGGGATCTTAGAAAGCCGCGCATAGAGAGTCCCCATGGAGGGGGCATCAGGCCCGAGACTATGATATCGGGTGGGTCAATGCGCGGTGACATCCGGCGCGGCTTATTTCGGGGTAGGACTATGGAGTTTGAAGAGAAGGTCAAAAAAGTGACAAGGAACACAGCTGAGGTCGTGGTCTTATCTGAGCTTGTAGAGGTATTGAGGAGAGGAGAGGCTAGAGGCTACATAGGAGTTGAGCCTTCAGGGCTATTCCACATAGGTTGGCTCATTTGGGCTCGGAAGGTTAGGGATTTGTCTGATGTAGGGATTAAGATGAAGATCTTAGAGGCTACATGGCACGCCTGGATCAACGATAAGCTTGGCGGTTACCTGGAGATGATACATAAGTGTGCAAAGTACATAGAGCATGTTTTGAAGTCTTTGGGAATTGATAAGGGCGATATAGAGTATGTTAAAGCTGAAGAGCTGATCAGCGATCCTGAGTACTGGAGAATAGTGGTCACGGTGGCCAAGAACTTATCTTTAGCAAGAGTGCGAAGAGCTATAACCATAATGGGTAGGAAGGAGAGTGAGGGCATCTTGGATTTCTCGAAGCTAATATATCCTTGCATGCAGGTAGCCGACATATTTTACATGGACCTTGACGTATGTCTTGGAGGAACTGATCAACGTAAGGCTCACATGCTTGCAAGAGAAATAGCTGAAAAGAAGAAGTGGAAGAAGCCCGTTGCAGTGCACACACCTTTGCTAATAAGCCTAAGACCTCCTTTAGGGGCTGAAGAAGTGGACGAAGTCGACTTGAAGATGAGTAAGTCTAAACCTGAAACCTGCATCTTCGTTCACGATACGCCTGATGATATAGCTAAGAAGGTCGAGTATGCTTACTGTCCCATGAAGGTCGTAGAGATGAATCCCATCATCGAGATATGCAAGCATATCCTCTTTGCTCAAAACGGCTTCAAACTCTATGTGGAACGTGAAGAAAAACATGGAGGAGATATTTATATTGAGAGCTTTGACGAATTAGTTCAATTGTATAGTAAGGGAGAGCTTCATCCACAAGATCTTAAGCGAGCCGTTGCAAAAGCGCTATCAGAGATTCTTGAACCTGTTAGAAGGTATTTCGAGGTAAATAGGGAGGCTAAAGAGCTCCTTAGAACCATGAGTAACGCTACGATAACTAGATAAAGGAGCTTCTAGTGTGATTAATTAGTTTATATAACACTCATGTAATAGCTTAACCATCTCGTCTAGGACTGGTGATACATAATGGGTGGCGTTGCCGTCACTGCTAAGTACGTTATTTACGCTACAATAGAGATTAATGGGATAGTTGATAAATCTGATGTCATAGGCGCTCTCTTTGGGCAAACTGAAGGCTTACTCGGCGATAAACTTGACTTAAGAGAACTGCAAAAGGCTGGTAGAATAGGTAGAGTTCAAGTCCTCTTGGAGGAGGAGGATGGTAAGTGCATAGGGCACATCGAGATACCATCTAACTTAGACAAGGTCGAAACAGCACTGATAGCTGCAGCTATAGAGACAGTCGATAAGGTTGGTCCCTACGATGCTAAGATTACAGTAACTAGGATAGAGGATGTTAGAGAGGAGAAGCGAAAGAAGGTTATGGAGAGAGCTAAAGAACTTTTAATGAAGTGGAGAGAGACGTTACCTGATACTCGTGAGATAACAGAAGAGATCCTAAAGACCGTCAGGGAGGCTCAGCTCATAACTTATGGTCCCGAGAAACTTCCTGCTGGACCAGATATAGACAAGAGCGACACCATAATAATCGTTGAAGGTAGGGCAGACGTCATCAACCTGCTAAGACATGATTACCGTAATGTAATAGCAATAGAGGGGGCGTCAATCCCAAAGACCATAATCAATTTATGTAAAGAAAAGACGGCAGTAGCATTTGTAGATGGAGATAGAGGTGGAGAGCTTGTTCTAAGGCAGCTACTACAAGTAGCTGATATAGATTATGTTGCGAGGGCACCTCCAGGAAAGGAGGTTGAGGAGTTAACTGGAAAGGAGATAGCAAAATGCTTGAGAGATAAGGTACCCGTAAACGAGTATCTAGCCACTGTAGAGAAAGGCTCTCAACAAGTTCAAGTGCAGCAACCTCATGCTGTACTTGAGAGTCCAGCAGTTCTTACTAAAAACAAGATTCCTCCTGAGGTGCTGAGAGAGGCTGAGAAGCTAATAGGAAGTTTGGAGGCCTTGATATACGACGAGTCTTGGAAGACTTTAGCGAAGATACCAGTAAAGGATCTGGCAAACTACTTGCAATCAACTCAAGACCCTGTAAGCTACGTTGTTTTTGATGGTGTAATAACTCAGAGACTCCTAGAGATAGCTGAAGTTAGAGGTGTTAAGATCATCGTAGGCGGGAGGGTAGGAAACATAACTCATAAGCCTACGTCAATGGAGATACTTACATTTAACGAGCTGGGTCTTTGAGATGATTCCACAGACAGAAGAGAAGGAGGATGTGAGGAAGGGGTTAGATAGAGTACTTAGAGATGCTGAAAGTTACGCTAAGAGGTTGCTTGAAGATAGCTCTGAAAAGGTGATAATAGTTCACCACGATGATGCTGATGGTGTATGCGCAGGAGCCCTCCTCAAAACAGCGCTCGAAGACAGGTTCGCTGTTCACACGATATGTCTTGAGAAAACCTATCCTATAGCTATAAAGAGATTGCAAGAGCAAGGTAAAGAGCCCATAATTTATGTGGACCTTGGTAGCCCTCACGTATCCACTATATCTACTTTTAACAGGCAAAAGAGGACGATAGTAATCATAGATCACCACGATCTAGATGGTCTCGAAGGGATAAGTGAAGAAGTAGCAGTTCTGAATCCCGAAATACATGGAGTTGATGGTGGGATCTATGCATGTGGTGCTAGTCTCGCATACTTTTTTGCACACTCAATAAAGAAGAATGTAGAGAAGTACTCTGGACTAGCTGTTATAGGTTCCGTTGAAATACCAGGAGAAGCTAAGGGGCTTAACCTCTTAGTCCTCAACGAGGCTTTGAAAGCTGGAGTGGCAGTCTACGATAAGGATTCTGGGAGAGCTAAGGTTCTCTGGAATGGCAAGTTCACTAACCCTGAGACTTTATCGACAAAGCTCACGATAATGGCTTCTGTAGGATATTACGATGAGGGACCTCAAAAAGCCTTAAACTCATGCATTAAGTGTTCGTGGGCTGGAGTGGAAGGTTATCTTGACTTACTAGAAGAAAAAAGGAAAAGAGCTTACTCAAGCATTATGGCAAGACTTCGATATGCAGGGCTTAATAAATTAAAGAGGATTCAGTGGTTCCACGTTGAAGATGGTTTTCGTGATATGGGCGTCAAGGTCATAGGGACGTTTTGCAGCTATTTAATGCATCAGAAGATGATCGATGAGGACAAGGTTCTGGTCGGAATGATGAATATGAGAAGCGATGTACCAGGCCTTGGAGATCTAGGTGAAGTATATGTCAAAGTATCTGCAAGAGCACCTAAAAGAGTATTAGCATTAATAGACTCAGGTTCTTTAGAACCTCTATCGAAAGCCCTCCCAGAAGCAGCTAAACGAGTAGGTGGGTTCGGTGATGGTCATGCTGCCGCAGCTAGTGGTGTAATACCTAGAGGTAAAGAGAAGGAGTTTTTGGAGTTAATGGATGAGTTGCTGGTAAAAGAAGGAGTAAGGAGAGGAGAGAAGCAGGCTAGAGTAACTCTTGAAAGCTTTCTATTTCCTAAGAAAGTCGAAAAGTGAAGCTTGCTTAATACCTGAGAGTAAACTTTCCTCGTTAACTCCGAAGTACTTTAAGATTCTCATAGCTAAAGCTACAACTTGCTTCTTAACGTAGTACTCCTTGTCTATCTCATTCATGGTAGCGAATACATAGGGTTTTACCCTCTCTGATACTTTTTCAGAAGGTCCTTGAACAACTACGAAGCCAACCTTATCCCCTATTTCGAGCTTAAAACCTGCAGCTAAGAGCTGCTTTGCTGCTTGAACGTGAGCTGCTTCGACCTCGTATTCATCTAGAGATTTCGATAAAGTCTTCCAAATCACTAACTTCTTCATGTCTACCTTTCCAGCTCGAATCATGTTTATTATGTCTCTAACGTAATTCACTGCTGCTTGTACATCCTTCTTACTTAGTATTATCTCTATGACCTTGGACTGAACTTCTTGTGCTAGCTCGCACCAATCACCTCTAACAGCCTCAAAACCTACTAGGTCTATTCTACCATCTAGTGTTAGACCTGAATACTTCTTAGCTGCTTCAGTAAAGAAGCATACTTTGTAGACCTTCTCTAACTTTATTTCTAGACCAAGCTCTCTTTCAACACGTTCTATGAAGGCTTTGATCTTAGATTGATCGTACTTCACGAATATGCTATCAGTGTCTCCATAAATTACTTGGAGACCCATATCTTTTGCCATCTTTATGGTGGCCATTATGGTGTGCCTGCCATAAGCTGCTGTGGCTTCGGCACATGGCTTCAAATAGAACCTAGCTCCAGTCCAACCTAAGTACCCATACATGGCGTTGGTCATGGTCTTAACGGCTTTCTGCCTATTGTCGAGTATGGTGTAACACGGATCTTTTGAATCGAGTTTCTTCATACTCTCCCTTATAGCCCTTCTAAGTTCAAGTAGCTTCTCTATAGCCTTCCTATAGAGACTTGGAGGATTTTTCTTAAAGCGGTGGCCGACTTCGGGGGCTACGTGGCATTCATCGGGTTTGCAAGGCTCTTCTGGAGGGACGTAAGTGTCGAAGCCTATGTTGTACTTCATCATTAAGTGTGGGTACATAGCTGAGAAGTCGAGGACTGCTATGTTTTCGTGAAGACCTTCTTTGGGCTTTAAGACCAAGCCTCCTCTATAAGGTTCATACTTCCTCTCAACTCTATTGGGCACTAGCTCTCCTTCACTATAAGCCACTCTCATTAGGTACCACTCAACCCTAAAGCCTACAGAAGCTGCTAGTACTTGATCTAGAGGGACCCCAGTGAGTCTTGAGAGCTGCATAGCAAATGGTAGGACCTCCATTGCTACACCGTACGTAGAAACCGCGTCTTCCTCAGCATACTTCTTTAAGATAGCATGTTTTGAAGGATTGTCCCAGTACTCAGCTATTTCTAAGTAATCTATTAGTGTTCTCTTATCTTTAGGCATGACCCCTAAGTAATCTGCTACGTTCTCCAGGGTCTTGATCTTAACCTCCATCAGCTCTTCAGCGTAGTCGTATAGATCTATGTTTGCTCTGCCAACTACGGATACGTGGCCGTACACGCTTTGATGAGGTTCTGCGAAGTCACGACTTATCTTCAGCTTTACTCCGTGAAGTTTAGCTCTAGCCTGTATATATGGCCAATCGAAGTGATTGCTATTGTATCCAACTATGATGTCAGGATCGTAGGTTTGTATATAATCGACGAACTCCTTCAGTATCTTTGAATCATCATGATCTTCAGCAAGCAGTATCTTATTTCCCTCGCTAGATGTTAATGAAATCATTATTATTGGATCTCGATGAGGTACTGGAGAGCCAGCTTTATTGTAGCACTCTATATCGAAAGCTAGTATCCTAAGATTAGGAACTTCATCTTTTGGATACGGTCTTGGTCTAGCGAGAGCTTTATACACAGCATCGACCTTAATATTGTTAACGTTCTTCTCCTCCTCAACCTCAAGCTCATGCCAGTCGCAGGGGTTAACCCCATTGTCTATCATGTACCTCATATAGAACCTTATGTCAGCTTCAAGAACCTCCTCTACCCAATCCAGTTTAGCTATCTTCTCTCTATACGTAGGCACTGACTCAGGAAGCAAACACGTGACTTTAAGCGCCTTAACAGGCTTTCCGAAGAATTTCTTATCAACTTCCTCTACGGACAATATGGGTTCTGATGGGTCTTCGAGGAGCTTTATGTCCTTTACGGCTTTTTTCATGTCCACGTACTCTTTAGGGAGAACGTAAAAATAGGGTCTAAAGCTGTAATCTTTTACTAATACGCGTCTTTCATTATCCGTTATACCCCACAACTTAATGACTGGAATTCTCCCTTCTACGTCGTAATTTACGTCTAGAAGCCATAAGAGTAACTTTTGAGGCATCGAGCTTACTCCCATTAGATTATCGTTCAGCTCTAGGATAAGTTTAGTGTAGAGAGGTCAGAGCTCCTTTACCATAAGGTAAGCGTCTTCGCCCCAAGGATAGTAATTTCTCAACAAGTTTGTAATTTTAAAGCCTAAACTCTTATAGAACGCTACTGCCTCTTCATTTGAAACAGCAACTTCAAGCAACGCCCTCTTCAATCCTTTCCTCTTAAAAGCATTAAGTAGAGTGATCATGAGTTTTGAACCTATACCTCTCCTCCTAAACTTAGACTTTACTGCTATAGATATGATGTGTCCACATCCATCACTTCTCTTGGCACCAACAACATAGCCCACCACTTCTTCGTTTACTGAAGCGACATAGAACATGTCGTGATGCAAGTGTAGAAGAAGTGATATCAGCCTTGGAGGGTAAGGTCTTTCAAAGCTTGACAACTCCACTTTAACTATTTGAGAGAAGTCTGATGGTACGGCTCTTCTTATAATTACAGCATTCTGCTCCATGCTCATACTGGTTCAGCTACGTAAATATTGTCTTTGCAAGCCAATATTCTAGCATGCACAATAGATCCTAGCTCAATATTAGAGGCATTTATTAGAGTTATTATGCGCTCTTGATGAAGATCTACAGCAAGTTTTTCTCCTCGAAGCCAGCCAAGACCAACTACTTGAACTCGCACCTTCTCACCTTTCTTAAAGCTCAATGGAACTTTAAGGTCTTTGACGATTCCAAAGTCCTCTGGCTTCAATACTAGTTTTACTTTGAACTTATCCTCAAGCTTACGCAGCTCCTTATAGAACTTAAACCACGTGATCGGTTTAACTCCTTTAGGCTTCCTTCCGTACTTGTGAGACACAAACTTCTGTATGCCTAAGGGGGGCCAATACTTGCCGGCCTTGATCTTTAGTGCATACTCTACTATTCTCGGTATCTCTTGGTCGTTGAGCCCCGGGACCCAAACAGGTGCTATTAATAGGTCGATCTTACTGTTCGATATAGCTTCAGCCATGTTTAATACGTGGCTCAGGTCGTAATGTTGAGTACCAGCTAGCTTCTTAGCTAATCGTGGATTAAGGGAGTCAATTGATAGATTTATTCTAGATAGACCTGCAGCCTCTAAATCGCTTATCAATTTGTAGGATAGTAAGTACCCATGAGTTTGCATGGATATGATCTTTACACGAGGAAGCTCTGATAATCTATGAACTAAATCGACGATCTTGGGGTATAATAGAGGATCACCGACAGTATCTATATGTGCTTCAAGGCTCTTCGATCTCTTAAACTTGATTACAGCTTTAACCCACTCAATGAGGTGATCGAGGTCAACCAAGTATTCTGCTTGCCTATTCCTAGATGAGGGACCTGCATCAGTAGAACAAAAGATACAGGAGAGGGTACACGAAGATGATGGTCTAACTTGTATTAAATTTGTCCCTCTATCTATTACCCCGAAGGCTATGCATCCAATCAATGGCCAGTTAATAGGAACTTCCACTAACGTTCTTTGCCGTAACGTCATACTTCTACATACATGTTGAGGGTTATGTTATTATAGCTTTCTGAGTATGAAGAGGTTGTGAGTAAGAGGAAGAAGCCAGTCAAGGTGGGGGATAGGGTAGAAGTAGTTTATAGTAATGAACATTGGAGGTTACTCTCTGAACTTCGAAGTAGGGCTTTGGAGGTAATGGAGAAATTAGAGGGATTAGGACTTCGTACGCTTGTTCATGGTAGCATCGCTAGGGGGGATGTAAGCTCTACAAGCGACATTGACGTCGTCATACCTTACGTGGTGCCATCATATCGTGTTGAGGTCATACTTGATGAGCTAAGGATCAAGCCCTTTAAGCGACTATTAACTCAAGCTACACCAGCTCATGCTGTTAAGGCCCACATATACCTTGACGAGAGGACGATAATAACATTCCCCTTGACGAGCTTGACACGACATGAAAGGGAGTTCTATAAGTTTGGGGGTGAGCTAAGCTTCGATGAGTTAAAAGAAGGTAAGAGGGTATGCGGTATAGATAAGAGACTTAAGCTTATTGAGCCGACTTCAAGAGGTCATTACGAGGAGCCGATAATTGGAAGGGAGCTTTATGCTGCCAGCAAAGTGGGCGTAAGCCTGGACGTCGTTCAAGAGAGGATCAAGGTGTTAACGCGTAGAGATGAGGTTGGCAGAACTGGGGTGTATTTAAAGTACGAGGTTAATCCTCATGAAAGCATTGAAGAAGCGCTTATGAGCCTTGCATCTAAAGACCCTGCTTTGAGGAGGATTTTAGTCTCAAGAGGATTCCTTTAAAGAGCCTAGATCCTTAAGCTTAGCTATTACCAGCTTTATCTTCTTGACGACATCTAAAGCGTCTCTTCCAAATACCCTTATCATGGGTTCCTTGCCTACATCGCCTAAGTCGTATATTACATCTGGCTCCTCCGTCAACTCCTTAATTGCTTCTCTAGCCCCCCACCTCATGCTTGAACCCTCTTTCATCTTCACTTCTAAGGGCTCTTTACTTCTATCGAAGGAAGCTACCTTAAAGTTCAGTTCTCTAATGGCCTTAAGTATGGCTTCTGAATATTTTATGTTCATGCAGGCTCTTATTGATGGCCATTTCTTATTGACCTCTAAAAGCATAGCTCCTAAGTGCTTTGAAACTCCAAACCTTATTGTTCCTTGAGTCCTGAGGAAGCCTCTTATAGGTCTCAATCTTCCTTCTACTCCACATACTTCATCAGGTGACGTTGGGTTTCTAAGGCACATAACGATGTTCACGCCGACCTCAGGAGTTAGCTCATCTAAGCCATGCATAGATTCTATAACCTTTAGGGCCTCGTACATCTCCTCAAAAACTTTAACAAAATCTAGGGATTTGTAGTAGAGCTCAAGTGGATTAGCAATTTTCACCTCTCCTCTTAGCTTGTAAGAGCCTCTAACTACGTAATCCATGAGTAGGGAGGCTTTTGTAAAGGCATCAGTTAAGCTAAATCCATGAGCAATTAGGGCAGCTAGAGAGGATGCAAAGACACATCCTAGTCCATGAAAGGGACCCTCTAGGAAACGTTCTTTCTCGATGATTAGGATGTCACCTTGATGATAGAGGATGTCGAAAGCTTTTTGAGATGCTAAATGCCCTCCTTTTATGATTATAGACTTTGCACCCAGATCAGCTATCCTTCTAGCAGCCTCTTTAGCAGATTCTAAGTCGTGAACGTCGACCTTACTCAATGAGCTTGCCTCTAGCGCGTTAAGCGTTACAACAGTTGATCTGGGAAGTAGTAAGTCGATGAGTGATTTTAAGCCCTCAGTCGTTATTAAGTCATGTCCGTCCCAGCTCTTAAGTATGAGGTCTAAGACTATTGGCACTTCTCTTGGCAGCTCTTCAGCAAGTACTTCAACGGTGCTACTCGTATAAACCAAGCTTACTTTAGCTACTTGAGGGGTGCAATCTTCAAGTATTGCTTTGAGCTGTAGTCTTACAAGCTCTTGAGGGAAGGGTACAACCCCCTTTACACCACTAGAATTCTCGATAACTATGCATGTCGCCAAAGCTAGGGGTAGAATCTTCATCATGCTTAATGTCTTTATGTCGGCATAGAGACCTGCCCCCGTGATGGGGTCAAGACCTCCTACTGCTAGAGCATGCTTAGGTTCAAGGAAGCTTAGTTCTCTCATAAATTGCAAAGATAACACCTTCTAGTGAAACTTTAAAGCATCAGCTTTAAGTAGTTAACGTGAGAGAAGGAGTTGATGATGAGGCTCAAAAGGGCGGACTTCATGGGATGAAGAACCCACGCAGGACTGAATTGAACTTATCTACATGCAAAGGAGTACTACTTGATTTAGGTGGCACTTTAATTTACGGTCCAAGCATTAGAGAGATCTTCGTTAAAAGTCTTCATAGTGAGAGCTTAAATCTTAAGATAGATGAGAGCGCTAAAAAAGGGCTCTCCATCACGTTTGAGAGAATTTATGATGGATTGAAGGTGATCAAAAGAAAGCTGCTAATCGAGGTTAGCTTATACAGCATTCTTAAAATGGTTCTGGAGGAGAGATTGAAGGCTGATGCAGGATTAATTGAGAGATTAAGAGAGACCCTCCTTAGTCTCTACATAGAAACACGTTCAGCTCATGATGATGCTCGCCTCTTCTTAAAGAAGCTGAAGACGCTAGGTTATAGGATAATGATCGTATCAAACGCCCTTGATCACTACATGGCTTTAGGTTCTCTTGAAAAGCTAAAGTTAATCAACTATGTGGATGACGTACTAACCTCAGCTCAATTAGGTATCCGCAAACCACACCCTTTAATATACATAATAGCCATGGAGAAGTTGAAGACCTCCAATGTTGTGTTCATTGGAGATGATGTTGAAGCGGATGTTCTAGGACCTTTAAGAGTTGGAATACCTGCGATACACGTAGTTAGGAAAGGTGTGAGGCTTAAGAGGAGCTTAAGTACCCTCTCCGATGTTCTCGATATGATTTTAACCTAGCTTGTAATATAGAATTGAGATGTGGAGGGTAGGAGATGACCTCAAAGGTTATGCCCATCAGCCGCTTTGAAAGGGTAGGTGCTCACAGCCACATAAAGGGTCTTGGAGTTAGAGACGGTAAGGCTCTCCCAGTAGCTGACGGTATGGTTGGACAGATCGAGGCTAGAGAGGCAGCAGCAATAGTTGTTGACATGATCAGAAGGGGGAAGATGGCTGGGCGAGGTATACTGCTTGTAGGTCCTCCTGGTTCGGGGAAGACAGCGTTGGCCTCTGCTATAGCTAAAGAGTTGGGAGAGGACGTTCCATTCATAGCGATATCGGCTTCAGAAGTTTACTCAACGGAGTTAAAGAAGTCGGAGTTCATAATGCAAGCTCTTAGAAAAGCAATAGGTGTCCGCATTAGAGAGATAAGAAAGATCTACGAGGGTATGGTAACGGAGCTTGAAATCAAGACTGGCAAGAGCCCCTACAATCCTTATCAGCAAGTTCCTGTAGGTGCCAAGATAAGGTTAAAGACGAAGCTCGAAGAGAAGACGTTTAATGTTGACGAAGCCGTAGCTATGGAGCTTATAGGTAAGGGAGTTCAAGTGGGAGACGTTATATGGATTGATGCTGAAACTGGAAGGATCACAAGACTAGGAAGGTGTGAGGAAGTACCATCAGAATACAAGTACGATATCGAAGTCTCACAAAAAGTTCCCTTGCCTCGCGGACCCATATCTACAGAAAAAGAGTTCATCCATACCATCACGCTACATCAGCTTGATGTGAGTTATGCTAGGAGTACTAGTTCAAGCATCTTCAGCCTATTGTTTGGAGGAAGAGAGGATAAAGAGATACCACCTGAAGAGAGACAAAGAGTTGATAGGATGGTTAAGGAGTGGGTTGACGAGGGTAGAGCAGAGATAATACCAGGAGTCCTGTTTATAGATGACGTCCACATGCTTGATCTAGAGTCCTTCGCGTACCTAGGTAGAGCTATGGAAAGCGAGTTAGCACCAATAATAGTTCTAGCAACCAATAGAGGCATGGCTAAGATAAGAGGCACTGATATAGAGGCCCCTCACGGAGTACCGCTTGATTTATTGGACAGGCTGCTAATCATAAAGATGAGACCTTACACCGAAGACGAAGTTAAAGAAATATTAAAGGTGAGGGCGAAGGAGGAAGGGGTAAAGCTAAGTGACGATGCCTTAGAGGTCTTGACTAAAATAGGTGTTGAGAGTTCTCTGAGGTACGCAGTTCAACTTCTTGCACCAGCTCTTGAAATAGCTAAGTATCAAGGTAGAGACGTTGTGACGAGTGAGGATGTTAAGCGTGCTTGTGAGATGTTCATTGACGTTAAGAAGTCAGTGAGCTATCTGAAGAAGTACGAAGAAATGTTCCTTAAGTAACCACTATCTTTTTAAAGTCGAGAGCGTCATTAGCCATGTTGGTGTTGTTAAATAGCACGTAAACAATTTTGTCCTTCTCGTAGGGCTTAACCCATCTTTCGTACAAATGCCTTAGCTCCTCCATGCTGTAGTCATAGACGTAAGCTCTTCTTCCTAAACCATGAAGCCTGTAGTAGATAACTTGACTTAAGGTTGTTGCTAGACTTTGCTTAAACGGGTCAACTATGTGAATTATTTCTAGTTTCTCGCAAAGCTTCCTTATAGTCTCAACATCCCAACTATTATGTCTAAACTCTATCCCTATAACCAGTCCTTGAGGTCTCTCAACGTTGTTCAAAAAGCTCACAACGTTAGAGATGTTTTCGTTAGACTTTATGAAGGAGGGAGACATTTGTAGCACTAAGACCGAACACATCAAAGCCCTAGCTACTTCTAGGGTTCTCTCCCATGCCTGAAAGTTCTCACGCGTCGGCTTTAAGTGACCATATTTACCGTAATCCTCACTTGATATCTTGAGACCGCTCTTCCTCCACGTAGGACTTGAAGGTGGATGTGTTAGCGCTTGCCATGCTTTCATAGTATAAATGAAGTTTGGAGGTGCTTCATCCCGCCATTTCTTAGCAGTCTCTACTGATGGTAGCTTATAAAAAGTTGACTGCAATTCTATGAGGTCAAAGACTTCAAAGTACCTCTTCATTCCACCTTTAATAGCCCAACCACAACAACCTATCTTAATGGTCAGGGTAAATCACCACTCGTATCTAAAGAAAAGTGTTGAAAGGTTTTAGAAAAACATTTAAGAGAGCATTCTTGAAGAAAGAATGATGGAGAAGTCAAGTAGCGGTCTCATCATAATAAGCATTGTGGTCTCCATAACTGTTGTCTTAGTGCTTCTACTTGTTGTTTATGGAAATATACTTGGAACTATTGATAACAACTCTACTACTCTCTTTCGTTATCGATGCAATATTACGATAATAGTTCAAGGGGATGTTAGTGACCTTGAGGACGTCAATCACATCCTCATCTTCTCAAACACCACTAACCAGATGGTTTTCTTTGAAGACGTTAAGTGCATGATTAATGGCAGGGACGTCATGTGGTATTTAGCGGTTAACGATGATGGAAATACCATATTGACATTTGATCTTCCTCAAAGTTCGATAGGAAATGGAAGCACTATGGTAATATGTTTTAGTGCTAAGATAATTCAAAAAGTAGTAGCCTGTAACTTCTCTATTGATGAGCTTAAGAAAGCTACATTGGACGAAATACCTTTAAATCTTGCAGAGCTTTATTCAAACAATGGCAGTACGTGGCCTATCTCTATAGAGATTCATAATCTTTCACATGAACTTGCTGGAGAGAACAGAAATATTTTTGATATCTTAAGTGCATTTTCGAAATGGATTGAGGAGAGCGTCGCTTACCCCTTAAATCAGAGCGTTAAAGTTGTTATAGGTCCTCAGTTCCCCGAGGAAACTTATAGGATGAGGGTAGGTGATTGCGATGATTGTAGCATTCTTTTCACAACAATGTGTAGAGCTTTGGGCATACCATCTTTCATGCAGATAGGTGGGATACCTAACTCAGCATTGAAAGAGGAGGTTGTGAGGTATCATGGCAATTACGTTTATAAGTCTAGTGGGATCGGGTGGCATGCATGGAGCATGGTGTACTTTCCTGGTGTAGGATGGGTGCCAGTAGACATAGTGTATTTTGAGGGTGCAAAAATAGAATTGATACCTGGTGGTCTTGTCTCTATAAAAAGCCCTCTAGGATTGGCTCCTCGAATAGTTTCGTCAGCTTACTTTAAGGTTAATCCAATAATTTACGCAAACATTACGACTTTAGACTACATCAAAGGAGTAAGAGCATTGGAAAACGCAATCGCGGAGGGTAGAATTAAGTATACACTTATTGAGGAGTTAGTGGCCCTGAATTATAGGTTTCCATTACCGATTGAGTTACCATTAATCTTAGGAGGAGTTTTTATACTTGCACTGCTCGTAACCTTCCTTCATTTTAAGAGAAGAAAGCGCCTCCTGAAGGAGGTGTGAGGGGCTGTTAGCTATGCGTAGTTCATAGCTTAACCACCTCGGCATGTACCTCTTTATGAGGTTCTTTGTGTACCTCCTATCCATTAGGATGGCTACTGCCTCATCAGATGGGCTACGTATCAGTCTACCTACGGTTTGAGCTACTCTCCTCATTGCTGGTTCTACAAAAACAACTTCATGAGCATTCTCAAAGCCGAGACTTCTCAGCTTCTCGATTTTCTTTAAGTTGTATGGAGTTGGTTCAGGCATAGGCAATCCCACTATCACTGCTACTGGCATTAAGTAGCTAGAAATGTCAATACCTTCAGTTAACCTTCCTCCCACCACTGATACAAGTGATGCTCTCATCCCCTTTTCCACGTAGTCTTTAAAGCGTTCGAACACCTCTCTGCTAGAAGTTCCCCTACCGTCATCAACTAATACTGGTCCAGGTATTAGCTCCTTTAGTCCAGCATTCTTTAGAGCTTGTAGAATGGTGTATGAGGGGAGGAAAATTCCTAGCCCCCTATCCACAATGCTCCTAATAATCTTCAATTTGTAGACAATCGTTTTGTAGAGCTCCTCTGACCTGTCCTTGAGGGACGTCGAAATCGAAGGATCGACTATGAAAGCAACACGACCGTACTTCGGCTTAACGTACCTCATGGCTTTGAGGCTTTTAAGATCTAAATTTAGTATCTTAACAAATTCCTTTATGGGCGAGAGGGTTCCAGACATCAATATTACACCGCGAAACAAACGTACGATTTGTGCGAAGTCGCATGTTAACGGCTTAACCTCTAAATGCATTTCGCCGTCAAAATCTAAGTAAGCCCAAATGATGCGATCATCAGAGCATAGCACCTCTCTTAAGAAAGCGTATGTTGAGTATGTTGGGCACCTCAAATTAAGACCCTTAACAGCCCTCATCCTAACTATGTCTATAGCTATCCTTCTTAGCTCATTTAGGTATTCAAGAGGATTTTTGAAGTACTCAGTTATTGCATTTTGAATATTATCCTTTGTAACTTCAATGCCTTGCGAAGGTCCCTTAGCCACCATGCTTTTAAGCATAGAGCTTAGGTCTTCAAGAGGTCTTGTCAACTCGATTTCCCTAATAGAAAGTTCATCAATCGACTTGTGCAATGTTGTCTCTCGAATAATTTTTGACTCATATTCGATCATAGCATCCACAATGTTATGTGCCTCATCCACTATTGCGACCGTACTCTGTAGCTGTAGTGATCTGAAGTAGGCTCTGTAGACGTTGCGGTTAAAGATGAAGGGGTATGTGAGGGCTATCACGTTGCAGTATCTCATTAACCTCTTCGCTACAGCTGCTGGGCAACACTTATTCTTAATAGCGTTTTGCGTTATTTCGATTGAAGTTAGTAAGTTGAGTTCTCGACTTAAGCTATTAACGCAAGAGTCTATCTTCTCTTGATCTAAGTAGGGGCAAAGATATTCATCTCTCAATACGCGGCATGCTAAATGTGATAGCTCCTCACTTGCTTCACGAAGGTATGGACAAGAGGATGACCTACCCCTTATGGAGATTCCTCGTAGAACATCTTCATTGTTCTTCAAGCGTTTCGCTTCTTCGATTACTTTATCGCTTTCATCGTTTGTTCTCGCTAACCATAAAATCCTCTTTGCTAAGTTCCTTTTAAGGGATAGAGCTATCCCCATAAGCGAGGCTATGGTCTTGCCAAGCCCACAAGGTGCTTCAAGAATAGCACACTTGCTTTGGACTATTGATAGATACACGATCTTGGCTATCTTTAATTGTCCTGGTCTTAAGGATGGGTATGGTGAGAGAAGTCTCAGCTCTTCATCAAGCATTTTTCATCTCTACGTCTTTAAGTTCTTGAACAGTATTTCTTCAACTTCTGAAAGTCTCTCTTTCACGAAGCTTAAGGAGTATTCAAGACTTTCAATCCTCTCAATAAGATTGATCTTTATTTTATCGATCTCGATTTTAAGAGCCTTAACAGTTGAAGGGGGAGCCATCACTTGAGCTTCTAAGAGTGAGAGCTTATCGAGGAAAGTTTTTGTTAACTGCCTAATTTCGTCGATTTCCTTCATCAACATGCTTACGTTGTTTGATGTTTCTCTACGCCACTCATTTAGTTCTTTTAAATCCTCAATGACGCAGGACATGAGAGAAGGATCAAAACTAACTTTTTCGGCTGATTGAGCTGTTTTCGTATATTGCGCTTCAACTTGATCTTTGGCAACTTTGTTTCTTGGCTCTAAGTTCTCGACCTTGAAGACCTTGATCGTGACCTTCTGTCCCTTGCTTATGACCATACAACATCCGTTAGGTAATTTCGCTATTTTTCGCCTTTCTTCCTCAGTTAAACCTATGTCTCTAGCCTCCTCGGTTGTCAGGCTTAACCTGTGGATTACCACGTACTCAGCATTCCTGTAGGTTGTTGAGACTAGTGAGGGTATTTGAGCTATGGCAAGTACCCTCACTCCATGCTTCCGAATCTCATCAAGTATAAGCTCGCAGCTTGTGGGAGGTTGATCTGGGCGGCGTGGTAGCAGTAAATTCTGTGCTTCTTCAAGTACAAGCAATTGTTTCGTAGGGTTGTTGTAAATTAGCCTTAAGACTACATTAGCTACAAGCCTCTTGGCATCGAAGGTAAGACCTGAAAGATCTATGGTGTCAACGTTATCTATTGTTAGCGATCCTGAGAAAAGGTTAGCGTAAGACAGAGGTTCAAGTCTTCTTAGTAAAGCGTTCTTTATCTCTCTCCTTGTATCACTCTCAGTTGGATATTTTCTAAGCTTCTCTATTATTTCACTCAAGTTGCTTGAGTCCCTTGCCACTTCAAGAAGCATTGCATATTGAGGTGCTGTAAGCTGGAGGGATGATGCTAGTGCTTCGCAAAAATCAAGTATTGAAAGTTGGCTTATTGATAGCTCCGAAGGTCTAGCAACTTTACCTAGCAAGTACTCTCCATTCCAGTCTATTATTAGCTTGGATCCTTTAAACGATCTTACTATCAACCTAGCAGTGTTGGTCTTTCCAGAACCAGTAATGCCAAATATTACTATGTGCTTTGCTACCCTAAGATCGAGGTAGAAAGGTAGGAAGAAGTGCCTTGCTCCCAATAAAACCTTTCCTTGTGATGTGAGTTTAATGCGAAGTACTATGGTTAGCGTTAGTAGAGTTAAGAAGATTATGAGATAGGGGTCTAAGTTGCTTAGCATTGCTTTAGCTTGTAGAAGTGTCTCCATCGTCATTTGCTTTTATAAACTAAGTTTTAATAAGCATAGTAATCAAAGAAGATTGGTGAGGTGAATAGTTCTTGGATGTTTTTGAAGCTATAAGAGGTAGAAGGTCTATAAGAGCGTACATCCCATCGGAGATAGGCTTAGACAAATTGAAGATGATTTTAGAGGCGGCAATATGGGCTCCATCAGCTGGAAACCTTCAACCTTGGGAGTTCGTGGTAATTGACGACAAGGATGTTATGAGGCATTTGGCTAAGGCTTCTCTACATCAAATGTGGATGTCCGAAGCATCAGCAATAGTAGCTGTCTGCGCTGATGTAGATAGAACAGGGGCTATTTATGGCGAGAGAGGTAGGAGACTTTATGCTATTCAAGATTGTGCAGCTGCAACTCAGAACATGCTGCTTGCATCCTACTCTCTAGGTTTAGGGACATGCTGGGTCGGTGCATTTTATGAGGAGGAGGTTCGAAGAATTTTGAGGCTGCCAACCAATGTTAGACCTCTAGCTTTAGTTCCTATAGGTCAGCCGGGAGAAAGTCCTTCGCCTCCAGCTAGAAGGAGTCTTAGAGAGGTCATTCATCACAATGTCTTCGGTAAACCTTGGAGTATTTAGAGATTACAAGTAACAAGTAATAGGCGTCTTTAATTAGTGGAGAGAGTAAGAAAAATTGTAGCTGAAGCGAAGAAGTGAAGTGAAGTGGAGGACTTAACCAAAAGTTTAGCTGACTTAAAAAAGTACTTAGAGGAGAGACTATCAGCTCTGACCATCGAGGTTGAACACCTTAAGCTTTTAATAAAGCTAGTTGACGATGCCCTAGCAAAGGTTTCTTTTAAGCCGGCTTCCGCCTTAGAAGTAACGAAAGAAGTTATACAGCAAGTACCTCAGCCAGTCCAGCCAAGAAGTCTTGAAACAGAGACTTTAATCTTGGCGTCGTCGAGGATGGGTAACAGATTGTTGGGGAAGATGTACATAGGAGAAGGTTATTTAAGAATAGTCCCTGTTCAAGACGTGGAGTTTAACGTAAACATTCCGCCTTTTAGGCAATTCCTTATCGAGAAGGTGCTTGAAGAGATGAGGAAAAAGGATCGTGAAGCTACTGAGAGAGGTGAAATGAAGGAGGATGAGGTCATGGATTATGAGGTAAGAACGAAGGGTGACATCTTAGTGGAGATATTTGTAAAGAATATTACCGATGAACGAAGAGTGAGAGAGCTTAAGAATGCTGTACGATGGACTTTTGAAAGAATGCTTGAGAAAATATCTCAACGAAGTTCCTAAGTTTCAATCTTCTTTAGCTGCATCTTGTACATCTCAACAAGCTCCTTCACGGTTGTACTGTCTTCAGGGCTTTTGTCGAACCTCCACCGCCCAGTAAAACGTGGAAATCTTATCGCCAAGCCAGCATCGGGCTTCAAGACCCCTAAACCAGCTGTGTGAAGGGGGCTTAAGGTTATCTCGTCACCTATTATCTCTATGACTACACTAGGTGTAAACCACACATCAGCCTTCATCTTAGAATCGACTCGTGGGTGTCTATGCTCAATCACGTATGGTTGAAGGATTCCAGGAATCTTCTCAAGGTCTTCATCTGTGAAGCCACTACCAACTTTGCATACGGTTTTAAACATGTCAGCATCAGGATCATAAACTGCACACAGTAAAGCTCCATACTTACCAGCTCGCTTACCCTTACCCCAAAAGGCACCTACGACAGTTACATCTATTGGTTCTACTAGCTTTGACTGATATGACCTCTTGAACTTTATCCATAACCAACCTCTAGCACCTGCTTGATATATGGAGTCGGGTGCCAAGGATTTGCATACAAGTCCTTCACAACCTTCGCTTATAGCCTCTTCAAAGAATCCCTCCAACTCATCGACTCTGTCAATAATCCTATAGGTCGCCGGCATTGCTCTCTCACTAGGCTCAAGTATCTTCATGAGAACTTCTCTTCTCTTAGGATATGGTTGGTTAGTAAGGTCTTGACCATCAACGTACAAGCAGTCGAAGAAGAATAACGAGACTGGATATTCTTTTATGGCTTCCTCTATTCCATACTTCCTCCTTCTATGCATTAGCTCTTGAAATGGTCTCATCTCGCCAGTGTCTGGATCTATTGCTACGCATTCTGCTTCAACTATTGCCTCTTCAGCTTTCACGTGATTTCTAATGATTTCACAGGCATCCGGATAATGATGAGTTATGTTTTCGAGTCTACGAGAAAAGAGTATAACGTTTGAGCTTAATTTATGTGCTTGAATCCTCTCGCCATCATATTTGTACTCTGCTACGCACTTGCCACCAAGCTTTTCAAGTATCTCTTCGGCAGTGGTTAAGCGTTCAGCTAACATCGGCCTTATCGGCCTTCCGATAGTGATCTTGAAGTATTTTAGCCCTTCTAAGCCGCTCTCGGACACTACTCTCGCTACATGACCTAAATCGCTTGAGAGGTTGTAGGCTCTTTCAACAAGTGAACGTGCATCTTTCCCACCACAGAAGGCTATAGCCAGAGCATCGAGTATAGTCATGTCAGCTATTCCAAGTCTCAGCCTTCCCGTTATGGTTCTCATAAGGTACTTAGCCTCTTTTGGTGATGCATGTCTCAACAAGCTTGCTATCAAAGATATCTTCGTGTCTTGAGCTCCTTCGCCTGTTGCTCTCGCAACTTTATCTAGTGTGTTGTAAACCTCCTCAACCATCAACTTTCTTGCAAGTGCTTGTGCCGAGCTAACGAAGTCTAGTAAGCTCTTAACCTTTTTTCTTGATAGAGCTCGTTCGGCTGCTACACCTATGTCACCAGCCCTCTTTAGCTCTGCTTCTAGTTCTTCAAGTGATAAGCCAGTCGCCATAGATAAAGCTCTTAATGCTAGCTTCTCTGCTACACCTAGTTCTATTCCAACGTATTCTGGGTACAGTCTGCCTTGAGTTAAGTACACCACCTTATCTATGATGGTTGGAGGAGTTTTCTTGAAAAGCGTGACGAGAAGGTCTGTCATTTCAAGCCTCTTAGTAGTCGATTCTATCTTCTCGTAGAAGGTCACCAGTATTGAGTACTCCATCGTCCTCACCGTACCTGCACTTCTATAAAAGAAGGTTTAGAGATATTAATGCAACTGCGACGCATATTAACAGGTGTTTCGTGCTAAATAAGGTGCCATCGACAGCCTTACCTAAAATAGCACCTATAGCTATGGAGGAGACAATTATCATGAGCTTGCTATAGAACATCACTAGGTTCATCTCTTCTTGAAAAGACATAGATGTTGAGAGTAACAAGCCTTCCATCGCATCTAGGTCAAGGGGCTCACCAATGTTAACCATGAAGGAGGTAGTTAAAGATAAACATATGGCCAGCATTAATGGGCTTAGATAACCTAAGACTGAGTAGAGGTAAAGAGATCTTCTGACCTTAGACCTTTGCACATTGTAGTCATCTAGGTATGAGGCGACTATCTCGAATGTTGCAGGTGAGCCTCCTCCAGTCTCTATTAAGTTGTCTAGCATGAAGAAGATCATTTTGCATAGCTTAGAACGTACTCTAAGCGCTATTGCCGACTGATGAAGTGATAAACCTACTCTCATTCTACTTAAAGCAGTTTTAATTACTGAGGAGAAGGTCTTGTTATAATGCTCATTAGAGGATCTTTCTATCGACGTTAAGATTGGAAAACCTAATTTCTTGTGTTCTCCTAGGTACCTTAAAAAGCGTGGTAATTCTTTCTCAATTTTAAGGATTCTTGCCTTCTCTCTTTCATAGCTTATTGATAACGGTAGCACCATAGCGATGGAGCTGATGATTATTGCATTGAGGAGCGATTGATTGATAACGAGGATTAAGAGGACTATGGAGGTTATGGCTGAGGATAGGGAGAGGATAACTACCTTCTTGCTTGGTGCATACTCCATGCTCTCATAGGGACGAGTTATGTGGATGAAGTAGAGGGTTGTTGATGAAAGTAGAGGAATTAAACCGAATATTATAACCTCGTAAAGAGCTATGTTCACCTCACTTGCGAAGACTAACGTGGTCATGGATAGCATTAGTGGTGTTATAAGGAAAAGCGCTAGCATAGCTTCGCCCACGATGCTAACATTGTTAACGAAATTGTTCCACTTATCCTTGAGTATTGAGAATAAATCCTTTGTCTTTTCCTCCAAGTACTTCGTAGCATCTCCACCACTTTTTATGATACTTGTGTAGCCCAGTATTAGAGAGGATAAGAGTCTTGAGGGATGCCTTTGAGCATAAATGTTCATTGCTGTTATTGGATCTCTACTTGCGAAGAGCTCCTCCTTCCTCAAGTATAGAGCTTCTAGTCTCAATGCTGAGAAAACCTTGGTCTCAGCTACTACGTTGAAAACCTTTACGAGAGTCTGGCCAGCATGGGATAGAGCTGATGCTAACAAGCTGAAGAAGGGCAATTCGTTTTCTACTCTACTTTTCCTCATGGAATTGGAGAGTTTCTGGTGTAGGATTGAAGTGTAGGGAGCTATTGTTAATAGAGATAATGCTAAGAGAGGTAATGGCATGTCTGTTAAAATCGCCGCAACTACTAGGAGTGAGGCCATGAAAGCGATTACGTAAAGTTTAGTGAACCTTGTCAAGCCATATTTACGTACTTTAACCTCACTTTTCCTACTACATGTCCTGAAGCTAAATGGTCTCCAAAGCTTCTTAGACTCTTTGGGCAGCACTATCAGTATTTTTATTGATTGAAGACCACTCCTCTTATGGACCCTCAATCTCTTACTTTTCAAGAAGAGATACATGGACACTCCGACTGCGAGGAGCGCTGAAAATGTCAATGAAGCTATAGGGGATATTATGATGAGGAGTAAGCCAATGAGTGAGAGGGCTATGAAGATCTTGGAACTTCTATTCAAAGTTTGATGGCCTCCTGTAGTAGAAGTTTCTTAGATAGCGAGTCACATTCTCGAAATCTAGAATATTGTTCTTAACCAGCTTCTCAAGGAAGTTCTTCCTCTCTAAGAGGTCGTTTAAGATGCTTTCCTCATCCTGCCCTGTCGCTTCAGCGATTCGTTTAAGCTGAACGCTTTTCTCAATGAGGTCGTAGGGATCATCTGGTTCAAAAAGGTCATCAACTGGATTCCACGTGAATACCTTCAGGTACTCTCTAAAGTTTACAACTTCATCGATTTCAGTTACTCTTCTAACAGCTTGCTTCACTGACTTAGTGATCCTCTTTATCACTATCACATTTGATATTAGGTCGATGTAGCTTGGCCCAACGTTTAAAGGTGGTGAGGTAAGCCTATTAACCATAGACTCGAAGTTTGGACTATGGAACGTGCAAGCACAGCCGTGGCCACTTGCTGCTGCTTGAAATAAAGCATATGCCTCTTCACCTCTAACCTCGCCAACTATGATGAAGTCTGCTCTTTCTCTGAAGGAGAGCTTGACTAGGTCGAATAGTCTTATCTCCGTTAAGTTTTCACCTAAAAGGTAAGTGTGTCGTGAGACGAGAGGCTTCCAGCCTGGGTGAGCTAGATTTAGTTCAGGGATGTCCTCTATGCTCACCACCTTCCAATTGGGCTTTAGAAGCATGGCCAAACTGTTGAGTAATGTTGTCTTTCCACTAGCCATGGGCCCTATTATCATGAAGAACGACTTATTCTCTAGCAGGATCCACCAGTAAGTAGCCATCAGCGATGATATTGTTCCGTTTTTTATTAAGTGACATATAGTTAATGGCTTTTCCCTGAACTTTCTTATCGTTAAGGAGGGGCCGTGAGGGGTCACTTCTCTAGAAAACGTAAGCGTTGCTCGGTGTCTATTAGTTAGTATCACCTCTGCTATTGGGTGCGCTATGCTTATGTGCTTTCCGCCCATGTGTGCCAGTCTTATTATGTAGTTGTTCAGCTCCTCTTCACTATCAAAAATTATGTTAGTGCAAAGCCAATCATAAGGGCTAAAGCGTCTATGAAAGACTTTTGCTGGTTTGCCCACACCTTCAATCGATATGTCCTCTATATCGGGATCGTTCATTAGCGGCTCGAGAGGACCAAAGCCTAGAACATCCCTCTTGAGGTAGTATGAGAGTTTTTGCATAGACACACTAGTTCCATTCCTAGCTTCAAAGTCATCTAACTCTTCTTTTAGAACTCTTTCAAGATATCCCAGAGGATCCGTTAAAAGCTGTTCATCAGGCTTCGTCTTGTACCTTAATCTCTCCATTATGGCTTGGTATACTTCGAGCTCCTCAGAGGTTAACTCAGGCTCTCTAACTATGTAGTAGCCTAGACCTTGACGAACACCAACTATTACCTCTACAAGACCATCTAAGATATAGTACTTGTCAAGCTGCTGAAAGTCTCTATCAAACTTTACTTTGTTGACCTCAGAGATCAGATTCACTTCCTTCGAATCTATGTTATCCTTTAGTGATGTTCGTGCCATCAAGAAGTATCACCTCAAAATTTTAAATATAAGAGTCCAGAAGGAGAAGCTACTAGTACCCCCCACGTGTCAAACATGACAGCTTTGTAAGGCTTCGATGGAAGCGCCACAATGTAAGAGTCGTCTTCAGGACTAAATGCGTACGTTTCATTGAGAACTATTACCCTAGAGCTTCCTGTGAGAACTACGTCGATTATTTGCGATGTAGTACCTAGCGAGAAGCTTTTTTCTACTTCAAGGTTGCCGTTAAGCACCATGAGACTACCATTTGTTAGCCCGATTATCAGCTTACGATAGTTTTCATCGAGCTTCAAGAACAATACCTTGGAATCGTAATCAATCCTCTTCAACACTTGACCATCAATACTAACAAAGTATAGGTATGGCCCTGATGCGACTACTATCACGTCGTTAATGCAAGCTAAGAAGTTGGGGACTGACAAGTCACAAGGGTATAATGATAAGTACCAAGAAGGAGAATCACTATCGAATGCGTGAAGTGTTGGTGGTACTAGGACGTTACCTCCTTCTTCTACTACGGCGCTACAACGGTACCTCACGTAAACTACGTCAACTTCACGATAGATAGCACCATTGACTAGTAGGATGCTGAAGCTTTGGTTGACAGGAGCATAGCCTACAATCCTGAACTTTGGGAATGCTTCTGGGTTTGATTGATAGTAGCCTGGCGTTATCTTCGTATTTACGTCTAACATTAAGACCCTTTGAAGGAGAACTTCCTTTATCGATGGTGATGATGGCTTAATAACGTAGGCGTAGGCTCCTGATTCAAAAAGCCAATAGTTGTTTGTACTGTAATTGCCTGAAAAGAAGCTTTTAGGTACGAGTATAATGTCTTGGCTTCTTCCGCTTAATGCTGGCTGATGTACATGCTCCCTGACTGATGAGGAACGATATATGTAGTCGTAGAAGTTGTGCAAAGATACGAGATTCCCATCTCTGAAAGCCACCACACTAAGTATCTTAGTGCCACTCTCTCTAGCTGTTGAAATTGAAGCTATAGTGGCATTTAGAGCTTCATTGAATATCACGCTCTCAGTTCTTGACCCGAGATACTCCTTTGACCACAACAACGATGATTTCTTAACGTCTACCATTAACACTCCGCCATTCTCATAGGAGGCCACTACTATGCCCTTTGAGCTATCTACTACGTCCACATCGTTTATTAAGCAGATGTCGCTGTATGGTACCTTCACGTAAGGTCCATCGAAGCTTGGATCACCAGTTAATGTTGGATGGAGAGCAATCCTATATGTCGTTCCTCTCTTAGCTACTAAGACGATCTCAAGTAGTGGATTTGAGAAACCTCTAGGTATAGGATAGGCTGAGAGGACTGATGATGAAGGTGGAACCTTTAGTTCCGTCCTATTTATTTGGAACATCTCTCCATGCTTAAAGACTATGTAATTGAAAGTAACTTCTCTAGCAGCATTATTAGTTAACGATAATATAATGTGAGTACCATTCGAAGATGCTTCAACAGCTACTTTTTCTTCAGATACAATCTCACTCGCCACATCGATTTCTTTGCGCAAAGTGCTTGCATAGTCATTAAATGATGAAAGAAGCGAAGCAAAAAGACTCAGCGAAAGCGAAAGCAACACCGCCATTATCATAATGCTAGGTAACGAGCTCAATGCCTTACGACCTGGCACTAATCATAACCCCCTCTATTGTTAGAAAGCGAAGCTGATTAAAAGGAAGGTCTTCAGGGAGGTTTATAGAGAGCACAATAATGCTTATTGGTTCTAGGACCACATTTACTCGTTGAATTTCATTACCTACTATTACTGCGACTATGCGAAAAACCACATCAGAGGGATTATAGAGTATAAGGGTAGTTTCATTTTGTTCCGTCCTCCCTACATCTACGATCTTCAATGATGCTAAGCACTCAAGCATAGCCTTCTTGGACTCTTGAAGCACTATGTTTGACGACAAGTTAGCTCTTTGAGACAGAAATGCTATTGAAATGCTTGACACGGTGAGGGTTACGACAAAGACTATTATTGCAGCTACTATCTCTGAGATGGCTTTGCGTTTACTAAGTAAAAGTAAAGAAGGAGGAAAAAGAGGAGATTTTAAGTCCATGATCCAAAGGGCCCCCTCTAACTAGAGGTGCATTCGACGGTAACTTGCTGCGCTCCCTGACTTGTCGCCACAACTATGGTGTAAGTATTGCCAAGAGTAACGTTCAGTTTACCAACGTAGATTATCGTTATAGAAGATCCTGGATTTAATACTACCTTTCTATCTTGTGATGGAGGAGGTGATATTAAGGTTTCGTTCTTACTTAGTATATCTATCGGGGTTTCCTTATCGTCATAGATGGTAACGTTGATTAACTCAGCAATTGTTGTACCCTGGTTCCTCAGTGATACCAAAACGTTAGTGGTTCCTGTTGAAGTCTTACTGATCTTTGCTTCAGTTATTGTTATAGAGGATATCCTTGACATTGATTTGGCATATGAAGTGGCGTACCAGTAGATGAAGGAGCCCATTGCCGCCGTGACCCCGATAAGTATTAGTGTTGCTATCATAGTTGAGACTGCTTTGCGCTTTCTTTCATAGCTTAAGGTTGACTTCAAGTTCCCACCGTCAGCTCCTAATACATTGAGCTTTTAAGCTCCCTCATGACACATGTCCTATGGAGGGACAATAATGGTGTTCATCATTTTCATAGGAACTGCTGGATGCGGAAAGACCACCTTAGTTAAGTCGTTTGGTGAGTGGTTAGAAGGGCTTGGTCTTCAAGTCTCCTATGTAAATTTAGATCCTGGCGTGGAGCATCTACCGTATGACGCTACTTTTGATGTTAGAGATGTTGTAAGGACAAGTGATTTGATGAGGATGATGGGTCTTGGACCCAATGGAGCGATGATCTTAGCTGCTCAGTTCATGGAGGAGAGAATAAGCGACATCGTTAAGGGGATGATGAAGAAGGATTCTGACTACATCTTAATTGATACCCCTGGTCAGATGGAGTTGTTTGTCTTTAGAGGACTTGGTCCATCTCTAACTAGAGCTATTAGAAATGTCGGAAGAGCTGTAGCTGTCTATATGGTTGATGCCGAGACCATTCATGATGCTAGCGAGTACTTAGTGATAAAGCTACTTTCGCTAATAATCGAGTTAAGGCTAGACATTCCAGTTGTGACTGTGGTGAATAAGGGGGATCTCGTTGATTTATCTAAGTTGGTGGTAAGAATTGATGAAATTAAGAAGAGACTTAATCTGAAGAGAGATTTACTCTCCGATCTTGCTTTAGAGCTTGTAGACCTTGTTTTTAAGTATGAGCGCGCCTCAAGACTAGTAGTAATATCAGCTTTAAAGAAGATGGGGTTAGATAGGCTTCACGACTTAGTCTTAGAGGCATTCTGTGTATGTGGTGACTTAACTTAGCTTCTTCCTCCTTATCGGGCCCTCGGGAGCTTCTTCCTCAAATATTTCAGCCTGGAACTTATAGATCTTCGTGCGAGGATCTAGCCAAGCATCTGGAGGTAGCAGAGCCTTCAAGCAGCAGTGGGTTAAGAACTCCTCCTCATTCCAGCCATACTCGACAGCTACTTGAGGTAAGAGGAGCCCTTTGAAAAAGCCCTTTTCCACTATTAAGCCATCTACCCCCACTTTTATCTTAGAAGGATACTCTGTTGGCTTTGACACCTTGACTAATTGAGGAGGAGTTAGCACGCTAACCTCAAAGACAACATCTTTAAGCTCAGATTCCGTTAGAGGTGGGAACCTTGGATCCTCAAATGCTGACGATAGTGATGCCCTTATCGTTGCCTCCACGAGAGGGTAGATCGGTTCTGGGAAGCCTATGCAGCCTCTCAATTCACGGTTAGGGTAAGACTCTATGGTCACGAAAACGCCCCGCTTTTCGTAGAGCCTTGTTGGAGTGTCTTGTGGAGGACTCATGACCCGCCTTGAAGAGAAGTACTCCCTCACAGCTCTTCTAGCAAGCCTTACTAAGAAAGCCCCATCCTCATCAAGTATAGAGGGTGTGGAAGACAATACTTTAGCCCTCCTCCATACACTTCTCTACTTGGCTTAATACCTTCTTAATGTTTCGCCAATGAGAACCTATCCAGTAGGTCTTACCGCATTTCTCACACAACCAGAACTTCTTATATCGTCGAGCCAGATCCCCTGATGGTAATAGATGCATCACAGATTCAGGATCAACCTCTCTAAGCTTATTATTACATAGAGGGCAGCGAGTTTCTCTTGGAGGAAGCTCTATCTTGATATTTAGCTCTCGAAGCAACTTACTCATGTTCTCTACATGGTTGGTAGATGTTAGTAATATGGATTTAACCCCCCTTTTAACTGCTCTAAGATGAAGATCTTGGTCTCTTGTAACTATGATTCTACCAGTTTCTTCTGCTTTAAAGATTAAGGCTTCATCATCCACTTCTTTGAAGTACTCTACATCGAAACCTAAGAAGCGAAGCCAGCGAGCTAATCTCCCACACATGCTGTTAAGTAGTAGCTTCTCAGCATTCATGAGGTTCATCACCGGGTATTATTACTTTTCCTTCACCACCTCTTCCGACTATGGTGTAGTCATCGTTTACACATATGCCATTGACATACGTTCTTACGGGGATGCCCACTAAGATTGCACCCTCAAATGGTGTGTATTTACCCTTTGATACCAGAATCTGGCTCTTTACCTTCAACTTCCTTTTAAAATCAACCTCCACTAGATCAGCGTAGTAACCTTTCCTTATCATTCCTCGTTTCTTTATCCTGAAGATTTCAGCCGGTTTGATTGTAGTTTTCTCTACTACAGTGTTTAGAGAAAGCCTCCCTTTCTTGACTTGTGTCATTAAGGTTGGCATCATGAGTTGCAAGTTTGGAAAGCCTGGCTTAGGGTCATCACCTTCTTTCTCGAAGATAGCGTGAGGTGCGTGATCCGTTACAACAATATCTACTGCTCCGCTCTTAAGCAGTTTAAACAATGATGTAGCTGTGGACTTGCTCTTCAATGGTGGATCCACATGAGCTATTGAACCGAGAAGCTCTAAGGTACTATAGTTTAGGAGCAAGTGGTGTATCGTGACCTCTAAACTCACCTCCATGAAGCCTTTACGCTTATTTATAGCTTCTATAGCTTTGGGGCAGCTAACGTGACAGAAATGTAGTCTCGCCTTGTAGGCTTGAGCAATTCTTAGAATACTTTCAGCGAGCTCCTTCTCAATCCTGCACAGCTTGAACATGCTTCTCCTCCTGGCAAGCTTAAGGACCTCCGAGAACTTTGACTTTATGTTGCAGTGCAACATCAATACTCTATCGAGCTTAGAAAGAGAAGACAAAATCTTCACTAATGAGGATGTATCGAGAAAGCCGTCGACCATGTACTCATAGAGAAAGACTTTAAAGGCTATGGCACCTATTTTAGATAGCTCTAAGTTGATACTGTGGTTCACTGATGGCTTACATGTGAAGCCCACGTTCGCTAGTATCTTGCTTTTAGCTAGTTCCATCCTCTCAAGGAGGTTAGTAGGGGTGTTTGTTGGAGGATCATTGTTTGGCATGTCTATTACCGAAGTGACCCCCCCAAGTACTGCGCTAGCAGTCCCAGTCTTGAAGTCCTCCTTGTAGGAGAGTAGCTGATCTCTAAGGTGCACGTGAGCGTCTATCATCCCTGGAAGTAGTATTCTCCCTCGAGCGTTAAGGTTGATGTCGTAAGAGGAGTGACCACCATGATCTATTCCGAAGTCAGCTATTAGTGGGGTCTCTATGAGGAGAAAGCAGTTCTCAACTATCCTATCGTTAACGTAGAGTTTGCAGTTGCGTATGAGAAGCCTCATGGCCGCTACCTTATTGAGCTAGTGAAGGAAAGCAGAACGTGGCTATTATGGACCACGTCACTAACCAGACAAAGATGTATGTAAGGACTCCACCTTTATACATGTAGGAGGGCTCATTGAGACTTGATGGATTTATCTTAATGAGATCTCTAATGAAGTAGTAAGAAGTTATGTAGAGGAAAGTTGCTATGAGGACTGGGAGAAGTGAGGCTACGATTCCATGATGTGATAGTTTGAGGAGCATGGGGTTAATTAGTGCGCTTATTATTCCAGCTACTATTGCAAATACTATCCTAACTATGTAGATCTTCGTTCCAGGTCTCATTGCGAATCGTGAATCTTTAATTCTAGCCTTTAGATAAAAACTTTAAGTGGAAAATGTCCACGTGGATCAAGCTTAAGCCGAAGAAGGCTTTATCAGCTCTAGACCTTAAAGCTCTAGTTAAGGAGATTGAGCAGCTAGTAGTGGGCGGCGTGATCCTCAACATCTATGTGATAGAAAATTTATTAATGTTAAAGGTGAGGTGCAATGATGGTATAACGAGGATTTTTATGGCAAAGCCTCCTCATTGGATTAGCTTATCTATCTACGATGTTGAAAAGCCTCTACAGCCAACAGCATTATGCAAGTTATTGAGGAAACTAGTTAGAGGGTTAAGAATAACATCACTTGAACAAATCGGCTTTGATCGAATAGTTAAGATGAGGGTTGAGGGGAAAAGGGGCTCCTACGAGATCATATTTGAGCTTGTAAGAGAGGGGAATGTAATAGTCTGCAGTCCAGATATGACTATCCTAGCTGCCTATAGAGAAGTTGAGTACAAAGATAGAGTTTTGAAGAGGGGAGTTAAGTATCAACCACCTCCAAACTTGGTATTGAGCTTAAGTAGGGAGAGAGCAATCGAAGCGATTAAGAAGAATAGATCGAAAGCCTTCCACGTTGCACAAACCCTCGTAGGCTCACCAGAATTAGCTTACGAGGTTTTAGCTCGAAGTTCAATAGATCCTGAAACTGATGCTAGCCCTCCAGAGATAATCGAGAAGGTCATTGAGAAGGCTAATGAGCTATTTAATTTACCTGAAGTCTTCAAGCCTAGCGTGGTGTATGTTGATTGTAAGCCCTTCTCTGTTGTCCCCTTGGACTTTGTGATTTATGGTGAGTGTCAGAAGAGAGCTTACAATCACTTCTATGAGGCAGTATCTGACTTCTTCATAGAGGAGGTCAGGAAGAGTCTCTTAAGAAGGGAGGAAGTTGAAAGAGAGAGGGCTAGGATAGAGTCTTCAATTAAAGACGTTAAGAAGGCCATCGTTGAGCTTGAAAATAGGATTGAGAAAATGGCTAAGGTCATAGAGCTCATGAATAGGAAGGCTGAAGAGTTTCAAAGACTTCTTGATGCGTTTAGAGATTCTTGGACCAAGGGGGAGAGAACCCCCAGCTTTATACCGAGTATTGAGGGTGTAAGGGTTGTTCAGATTAATCGAAGAGATAAAACTGTTAAGATCGAGATTGAAGGGCTTGAGCTATCCTTAAAGCCTAGCGAGAGCTTGATGGCTAACATCTCTAATATGTACGATGAGCTCAAGGGCCTTAAGAGGAAGCTTGAGTCTAGTCGTAGAGCTCTTGCTGAGCTTGAGTCTAAGCTTACCACTTTAACAGAAAAGGAGAAGGAGACTATTAGAGAGGCAGAGAGGAAGATAAGGAGACGGAGAGAACCGAGGTATTGGTATGAGAAGTACCTGTGGTTTAGGTCGAGCGATGGCTTCCTCGTTGTTGCTGGTAGAGATTCTACTCAAAACGAGGTCTTAGTGAGGAAGTACTTGAGGGATGAAGACCTCTTCTTTCACGCAGATATTGTTGGAGGAGCTGCCGTAATAGTGAAGAGTGAGGGTAGAGAAGTCCCCCAAACAACTATAGAGGAAGTAGCTCAGTACTCTGCTTGCTACTCTAAGGCTTGGAAAGCAGGATTTGGATCGATAGACGTGTATTGGGTTTATGGAAAGCAGGTCTCCAAGACCCCTCCTTCAGGTGAGTACTTGCCTAAAGGCTCCTTCATGATTAGGGGATCTAAGAACTTCTTAAGAGGAGTTGAGCTAAAAGTAGCTGTAGGCCTCATGTCACTTAATGGTGATGTTATCGTAGTCTCTGGACCTCCCTCCGCAATAGCTAAACAAAGCATAGCTTACGTAGTGCTAACTCCAAGCGGTGAGGAGAGAGGGCGTTTAGCAAGTAGGATAGCTAAGATCTTTAATGAAGAGTTGAAATCCATGAGCTTAGGAGGAGAAGTTAGAGTTGAGGATGTGCTCAAGGTCTTACCTCCAGGCTCAGCAAAGATTGTGGAGGAGAGGTCTTTGAGGAGCTATGAGGAAAAATGACGGCTTGGGGCGATGCATTTTTAAAGGGAATTTAAGAAGTTTCAAGCGTAAGGAGGGCATAGAATAGGTGGCTTTGCCAAACATTAAGGTATCTGATGTAATGACAAGTGATGTTGTTACCGTAAAGGCTAATGAGAAGGCTAGAAGAGCTGCGGTCCTAATGGACGTGTATGGAGTGGGTTGTGTTGTTGTCACTGATGATCATGGCAGACCTGTAGGAATAGTTACAGAGAGAGACTTAGTGTCAAGGGTCATGGCTAAGGGGTTGAGTGGTGATGAGGTTACTTGTAGAGAGATAATGTCCACACCTCTTATCACTATCGAGCCTGAGGCTCCTATAACAACAGCTATGTCGAGGATGGCCAGGAACAAGATTAGAAGGCTTGTGGTTCTCAATAAAGGAAGGCTTGTTGGTATAGTCACGGAGAGGGATGTATTGAAGGTTGCTCCAGCATTAATTGAAATATTGGCTTCTCGAAGGGAGATCGAGGAGAGCTACGTAAAGGAGGTTCAGGCAGGTTTCTGTGAGTTTTGTGGAGAGTGGTCTGATGACCTCGTAGAGGTTAATGGCCACTTCCTCTGCGAGGAATGTAGAAGTGAGCACGTAACTATGACATAGCTTCACTTAATTGATCGTAGGTTGCTATTATCCCTGGCTAACTTCATTTCCTTTGATACTTCAGCTACCGCTACCATAGTGGTACTGAAGCTAAATGTGCTTTGAGTATCACCATGAGGTGATGGTTTCATAAGCAGTCCACTAAGCCTTGCTCCTCTACGAGGAAGAGGGCTTCTCCTTCAGGTAGGAGGGGGGATGCTTCAACTCGACATATCCTCTTGGTTCCAGGACCTCTTATTAGTCTTAGATGAGTAGTTGAGATCTCGATAGCTTGCGATGAGACAGGTACTAGTAGCTCTTTATTTTGAAGCTTCATTAAGCGAACGTTGTCGGTAGCTACAATAACCACGTTCCTCTTGAACGCGTAGTCCTGTAACTTCCTTATGTAGCTTGAGAGAGCCCTACTCATCTCCACGACAGCCATTCCGTACTCTCCTCGAGCAAGAGTTGATATAGAGTCCACTATGATTAGTGAGTAAGGTACCTTACCGTAGGCTTCATCCAACAAGTCTACTACGTGAACTTGTTCCTCAAACGTTGTGGGCTTGTAGTACAGGATCCTCGATAAGACGTTCTTCGGATCCATGACTCCGTAGCGTGAGACTATGCTAGCTACTCGTTGTGGAGAGAAGGAGAGGTCAACATCCACGTAAACAGCGAAGAGCTGAGGGTTCATGGTTAGGTGGTGAGCTATTAGTTGATGGCAGAGCTGAGTTTTCCCTGAAGACCTCTCACCGTAGACTATGGTCACGTGAGATGAAGGGAAGCCTCCACCTAGAAGTCTATCTAAGGCTCTACAGCCTGTAGCTATACGAAAGACTCTACTCCAAAGATCTCTTAGATCATTAACGTCAAGAAGCACCTTCATTTTTAACCCAGCAAGCCGGAGGCCACTTCCGCTATGATAGCAAGAATTATTGATCCAACTATTAAGTGTCGCCCTCTATAAGGTGATGCTCCCGTTGCCCAGAGAACAAGGCCTAGCAGCCCTAAGGCTACGTAGGATGCTCGCGCCACAGTTATTAGCACCTCAACTCCCCTATGAATCACGTAAATGAGGGTCTCCTGAATGCCCGTTAGAAACTTATCGACCATAGCCTTTACTCCGCTTAGGAGGTTGTCGTATACGGATGTTAGTGTCTCGTTAACCGTAGCATACTGAGCGTGAACGATCTCTTGATTGGGGAGCATCATGAGCATGAATGATAGCAGAGTTATGGCTAGGAGGATCTTCGAAGAGCTACTCATAGCCCTCTAGAAGAGATTGAGAACGTGATCTTAATAAGCCCCCAAATCACTAAAAGCTAGAGTTCTCACGATGTCCCTATTTTAACTTGGTTTAGAGAACGCTGAACTGGTTAAGCTATAGTTAGTAGATCTCAGATTTTTCTAGAGCCAAGATTCTCTGACTACACGACTTGATTTAGCAAGAATGCAGAAGTTTTTAAATGAAGGTCGTGAGGCTTTGACCTTAAAGGCTTAAGAATTAAATAAAAGAGGAGGTTTGGGTGAGAGAGACTTACCACGTCTTTACGCTGTTGCTTCTTTGGTTGGTGGTGCAGCTGGCTTTCTTCTAATTCTTGTGAGGGCTATTATGATGAGGGCTAGCACGATGATTATGATTATGGCAATGACTATCCATAGTATCACTTCGCCCATGCTGAATGCTTGGTTGCCTATGACTATGAAGACGTCGAGCGTAACCTTTGCATCTACGTCTTGCGTTAGTGACGCTGAGGTCTCACCCGTCTTTCCTAGATATGATGCTTGAACTTTGTAGGTTCCTTCAGGTAGCTCTATCTCTGCTACTCCTCCCTTAGCTATCGTGCTCGCTACTACCTTACCATCCTTGAGTACTACTAAGCTTGCTCCATCCAATAACTGTCCTACAGCTCCCACAACCGATACCTTAAGCGTGTAGACATTAGTGGCGCGGAACGTTACTGGACCTGAAGCAGTTATCGTTGTCTTAATGGTCTCCAGTGATATTGGTACGCCAGCCCAAGTCACGCTCTTTATCCTAAGCTCATTGATCGCTGCGCTTGCTGCTACAAGTAGCTTAGGCGACTTGCCCTCTGAATCTAAGGTTACTGTCTCGGCTTTACCATTCGGATAGACGAATTCAACGGTTGCTCCAGCTAGTGGTGTGCCCTTCCTCGTTAGTACGCTTATCGTAACCTCATAGACTGTTGTCTTCAATGTTAGTGGAGCATCAGAGGATATCCAGAGCTCTGAATCGTATATCTTTACTCCTTCCCACGTAGCCTTGACAACGTGCTTTCCTATGGGCACTTGAGACAAAACTATTGAGCCAGTAGCATCAGTCTTAGACTTTACAACTGAGCCGTCAGGCAACATCACTTCAACTTCTATGCCTGCTGGCAGTGCACCTCCAACGTCACTTACAAACGTCATCTTCGGGTTGAAGACCAGCATCCTCTCAGTATAGCTGAAGACGCTAACTCCTTCTGGGAACTTCAGCTGCTCTTCAAGCCTGTACCTCTGGTTGACGAGCGAGCCTTTGAACCAGACCTCAACAGTGTAGTAGGCATTTGTATCAGCCATGATTATGGTTGAGACGCCTTCAGCATTGGTCTTAGCTACAGCAGTTAAGCCTCCAGCCCACGGTCCGCTAGCCCAGAACAGCTTGACCGTAGCATTCTTAAGTGGGCTGCCGCTCCAATCTAGAGCCTTAATTATTAGAGCTCCTCCGAACCTTACCGTGACTACGCAACCGTGCGTCCAATTGGCGCAGAGACTTCCACTAGCTATTTGTGGGTATGGTAGTGCTACGTCCTCAAACGCGTTCACCGTGTAAGTGTAGTTAGCGAAGAAGAATACTCCTTCAGCACCAGATATGAACAAAGCCCCTCCAGTGCTGTTAGTCCTCTGAGTCGCTATTACGTCCCTGAACGCTCCAGCTGCGTAGGAGCCGTTAACGAAGACCACGTAGTTGGCTAGAGGTCTATCCAAGTAGTCTAATACTCTAACGTAGAAGTTGCAGGCGTAGACCCTCACGTCTCCTACATCCTTAGCTGCAGTAATGTTCACAAGCTTGCCCATGATGCTGATCCAAGTACCATCGTATGGAGCCACTTGAACTACTGGAGCTGTCGATGGAACTCCTCCAGTTACACCGGGTATCGTGTAGACACCGTAGACTATGGTCGTATAGTTCAATCCACTAACGTTCCAGACAGGGACCCAGAGCTTAGCCACGCCATCAGCATTGGTCACAGCAGCTGACGCGTTATAAGCTATCACAGCTGGAGCATTAGTAGATACTCCCTTAAAGTTGTCGAAGTAATCGCTCCAGGTATTAGTGAGCAGAGCTGAAGCATCGAAGCTAGTGACGTTTAAGCCTGTCCAGCCGAATCTAACATTCATACTCGGTATTGGGTAGCTACCATCATATGTCAGCACTCTAATCGTTGAGCCATAGAGGTTTACTCTAAGCTCCACAACGTCAGTGTCAGCTGGCAGCTTTACTGCTTCACCATAGACTAGGACACCAGCTATGTAGACTCTAAGTGGGTAGACCCAGCTGCCTACGAAGCATACACCTAACGTCTGGTTTGACTTGTAGGTTATCTGAACTGTGTTGTTCACGAATATGGGTCCTATAGTGCTGGTGTTCGCCTGCACAACTATGTACGTGAGGTTCGCGAGGTAAGCAGGTATATCAGAGCCATCAGCAGCCTTTATCACGAACGTCGGGTTGTAGAGGGGGACCCTCACATCGGTGACGTAGTCACTAGCAGGCATAGTCACCGTTACGCGAGCCAGAAGCTTGCCTATAGCTCCTGATGCATTAAGTCCTGGAGTGGTGCCATCCATCCTAGTGGATACGTTTATGGCGTAGGTCCCGCCTGCAGGCATTTGCTCGAATGTGTGGGACTTTAGAGTGTCGTTGTACGATGCTATTTGAGTTATGCCATTCCACAAACCTTTAGTGAAGGTTATCGTGCAATTAAGCTTATCAAGCTTAACTTCACCATACCAATCATAGACGTAGACAACTAGATTGTAAACCGGGAACTTGAGTGCTATCGATGTGCTGGTGTCGTTGATGTTGAAGCCTGCAGGTTCTAGTAACGGTAGTCCCTCAACATCCTTGTAGTCTATTGCGGCTGTTAAACCAGAGCCTCCAGGCATCCTCCTACCGCCAGCACCGTTGTGCACCAAGAATGAAATAGTAACACCGTAATCTGGGTAAGTAACCTTCAAGCTAGCAATACCACTCAAAAGCCTATCGTGAGCATCGAGTAAGTTGAAGCTCACCCAGTAGACGTTGCAAGTCAATTCTAGCATTGGTATTTGTATTCCATACCATGGATGCGTGTCCCAGTTGTCATACTCTACTGGCTTGAAGGTTGTCTCGAGAACCTTGACGCCCTCGAAGGTTGCTTTAATGCTGAACGTAAGCTCAGTATTGTTATGCTTCGTTGGAAGGAGCATGACGTCGTCATAGCAGTAGGGGTAGTAATTCCACCAGGCCCCGATTATTGGTGACCAGTCAACGCAGCCATCAAGTCCTGTCATGGGTATCGTGTCTGTGGTAAACACGTAGTTGTATAGTGGGAAGCTTATCTCGACGTTAGCCAAGCTTAGGGGGCTACCACTTTTATCGAGAAGCCTGATGGACCCATAGACGGTATTGGTCTTCCCTACACTACTTAAATCGTAGATATTATCCCCATCTATCGTTCCAAACGGTTTCTTATCTACGTAGACCAGGTATCTTATTGATGGAGCACTCCACTCCCAGTATATTCTAAATTCGTAGTCGTCCAGTTGACCTTGGCCAGGACTATCGTCTATGGCTATGGTTGCAACCCTCATAATTGTCATGCCCTCCTCAATTCTTGCTTGAGTTGACATTAGCGTGCCATTAGCGTAGATGCAAGCTAATAGGAAGAGATCTCCTTGCGACGTTACTGGAATATCGTTTTGATCATATATATATATGACTGTTACGTAGTAGACTGAGCATTCTATATCTACTATGTAGTTAGCATCTATGTAATCTGCCCAGTCATAAGCTGATTGAGTTACGTTGAAGACCTTGATCATGCTTACAGGAGTTGTTGGAGTCCAGTAGACCGTGAATCTAATGTAATAGTTTTCAAGTGGCTGTGAGGTCTCTATGCTTATTGGAGCTGGTATCTTAAGCTCCTTTGTTAGACCTGTTGAGTCAGCACTGACGTCGTACATCATCTTGCTTGCGTTAACGTCTAGTATCTTCACAATAGCATATGGTAACCCCTCACCTGCTGAGTCTACTGGTCTTAGCCTTACGTTGTATATTGAGCAGGTTAAGGGGGTATTGTTGAGATCACTTAGCACTATATTGCTTGTGTAGTCTACTAGGTATGATACACCCCAAGTAGCGTTCCACCACACAGTCACGTTAACCTCTTGAGTACCAGCTATTGGAATATCTGTTATCGTGATGTGCCCAGTACCATTTGTTTTTCCTGTGAAGAGCTTGAAGTTCGTTGGATCTGTAGCGTTAACGATCTTTATAGTGACGGTCTCGTTGGCTAGTGGTATCACGTTAGTTCCGTTATAGCATTGCAATTGTATTGTAACTTTTGTTGGTGGTGCTTGAGCCAAGCATGTCGGTGCCATCATCATTATTAGAGCTAGGGTTATTGATAGTAAGGCTATGGCTGCTAAGTTTTTCTTACTCATACTATCACCTAATGTTTAATCTAAACTGCTGATTCTATGGTTTTAGAGTGGAAGGTTTTAAGTGTTCTGGCTGAGAGTTTCTATTCGAAGCTTTAGAACTGCTTTAAGCTACTTTGCTATTGCTTATAGTCCCCAGTTCTTGGTTGAAGCCCTTCTTGCCCGGTACAATCGTGTGTTTTTAATAGCTGTTGAAACGAGTTTTAGTCTTAGCTTTTTCTAAAGAGTTGAGGTTTCAACCCTACTTCTACTCTCCTAGTACCTCGATTAGGACCCTACGCCTTCTTGGACCGTCCATTTCCACTAGGAATATTGATTGCCAGGTGCCTCTAAAGAGCCTTCCATCTTTTATGGGGAGCACCTTGTGAGGTGAAATGAATGTTGAGGCTAGGTGAGCTGAAGCGTTGTCATCTATTAAGTTGTGCTTCCAAGCTCCATTTCTGGGGAAGGTTTGCTCAAGCCACTTAACTATGTCCTGCTTCAACCCCGATTCGTCCTCGTTCACCACCATCGCTGCTGTAGCATGTGGAGCGTAGAGCAAGCATATCCCGTTTTTTACTCCACTCTTCTCTACGACCTCTTCAACCTGCTCGGTTATGTTGACTAGCTCAATTCTCTTAGACGTTGATAAGCTTAGCTCCTCAAAGTAAGTCTTCAAGTCTCACACCTCCTGAGAAAATTATGGCTTCAGCTTCTTAGGAGTAGCTGTGCTCCTAGGAACTTGTAATGGCTTTACTCATCTCTAAGGCCTTCGTGTCAGCCCTGCTACTAGCTGATTACTTGTGGTTAAGGTGTGCATGCTTGATTTGGCTCTCAACTTCTAATCTAAAAGAATTTATAGTTCGCTTAGACCCTACTTCTAAGGTGCTTTGTATGGTGGGCAGCTTCGATCCTAAGCTGTTTATTGATGAGAAGGTTGAGTGGCTTAGGAGGGAGATAGGCGAGGAGACGGCGATAGTAGCTCTATCAGGTGGTGTGGACAGCTCTGTTACTGCCGTTTTAGGCTTTAAAGCTGTTGGCAATAGGCTGAGAGCAGTCTTCTTAGAAGACGGGTTCATGAGGTTGGGTGAGGCAGATAGAGTTAAGAAGGTCTTCAGGGAGCTTGGGCTTGAAGTTCACGTTTTCGATGTCTCTAGAGAGTTCATTGGGGCCTTGAGGGGCATTAGTGATGCTGAGGAGAAGAGGAAGTGTTTTCGTGAGACCTTCTACAAGACGTTCTCTAGGATTGCTAGGGAGTTTGGCGCGAGAGTGGTCTTGCAGGGGACGATAGCTGCAGACGTTGTTGAGACTCAGGCTGGAGTTAAGACCCAGCACAACGTGCTGGAGCAGATAGGCATAGACCCCCTTACAAGGTATGGCTTCAAAGTCCTCGAACCCATCAAGGACCTCTACAAGGACCAAGTCAGGCTGGTCGCTAAGGCTCTTGGGCTACCAGACGAGATAGTTAAGCGTAGACCCTTCCCGGGACCAGGTCTCTCAGTAAGGATAGTGGGTGAGGTTACTGAGGAGAAGCTAGCAATAATAAAGAGGGCTACAGCCATAGTTGACGAGGAGCTTAAGGATGTGGAGTGCTTCCAAGCGTTTCCAGTGCTGTTAGAGGGGAGGGCTACTGGAGTTACCCACGATGGTAAGAGGAAGTACGGGTACATGATGGCCTTGAGGGTCGTTGAGTCGAAGGATGCTCTTACCGCGAAGTACGTGAGGTTGGAGTGGAGTAAGCTTGAGAGGGTTAGGGATAGGATTCTTGCGGAGATGCCTGAAGTCACGAGGATTCTCTACGACATCACCGATAAGCCTCCGGCGACAATAGAGTACGAATGAGTACGAGCATTTGAACAGTAGCGTGAACGTTTTTTATCTTCTCCTCCCAAAGAACTTATTAGAGCTTGAGCTTCATAGACAAGCTTCAACCCCTTTGTGTGCATGCCCATGACCTAAAGGCTTGAGTCCCTAAGTTCGTTTAAGTTTGAGAAGGAATCACATCTCATATGGCACAACAATCACGAACGTCTCCACATATATCTGTCCAAAGCCGGGATGATGGTACCAGCTTCCCTCCTTTATTGATGCGTAGAATACTTGGTCGTTCTGAGGCTCGATGTATACTAAGCCTTCAACGCACCTTATGGCGTTGAAGGCGTGGTTGAACTCTCTCCCCTGAGCATCCCTACCTAAGACTACGACTATCCCCACGTCCCAATGGTTCATCTTCGCCTTAACCGAGAGCATTAACGCGTAATCTCCACAGACGAAGTCCCACTTTGAATATGGAATCTTGTCTGTATCGTCTTCTGCAAGCCACCTCTTAAGATCGTTGATCGTTGGTCTTACAGTTTCATTTAACAATAATGGAGAGAACAAGGCGAAGTACATCTTATCGTAGGCTTCTTTAAGCTTAGCATAGCTTGCTGATAGTGCCTGGTGCTCGCTTAAAAGCACCTCATACCTCTCTTGAAGGTTCAAGTAGTCTTGAAGGTGTTGCTGAAGGATTGTGTAGTTCTGAAGTAGTTCTGTGTAAGTTTTATTGAGCATAGCGTAGGCGTCTTTAAGCTCAAGATGCTCGGATGTAAGCTTCTCGAAGCTATCGAGGAGAGTTGAGTAGCTGCCTTGAAGGTCGATGTATGATGCGCTAAGAGCTTCATGTCTCTTAGAAAGGTCTTCGTATTGAGCTTCAAGCTCTTGAAGTCTCTCTTTGAGAGTTGTTACTTCGCTTTGTAGAAGGTTGCTCATGTAGGTTGACAAACACGAATAGAAGAGGAGAGCAGATAGAGCAAATATGATGGCTAGGGTCTTCAACCCTCTAGGTGTCATGGCCTCTCCTCAGCCTTCAATAAGATCTTTGAGTACCTTGCTAATGAGAGTATCTCAAGTGGTTCACCGCTCTTCAATAGAGTCCAAGGTTCCTAGCTGTACATGAATGCTTGAACTTTAAGTGCTTTGCTTCCTCTAAAGTTGTGACCAAGATTTTTGATGCGCTTACTAAAGCTCATGGATTGTATGTTCGTGCAAAGTTTATCTGTAATTTCAGCTTAACTACTTACATGAGTTTTAAGGTTCGAGCTAAGAGGAGAGAGCCTAGGTTTCTTAGGATTGATGGTACCCCGAACTTCTCATCTAAAATCTACGAGAAGCCTGGTGAGGTTGAGATTATTGCTCGTAGGCCTGTTGTAACTGCTACTCCGACTACTAGGGTTATAGATGCTCTCAGGATTATGGCTTCTCGCGGCTTTAGGAGGTTGCCAATAGCTTCAGTAACTGGTAGGCTTATGGGGATAGTTACAGCTATGGACTTCATGAACTACTTTGGTGGTGGAGAGAAGTTTAACTTGATAGTTAACAGGCACGGCTTCAACATTTATAGTGCCTTCAATGAAGCACTTGAACCCATAATGACTAAGGACGTTGTGAAGGCCTACGTCGATGAGACTTTTGTAGACGTACTTTCTAAGATGGTTAGATATAATGTTGGAGCGATTCCGATAGTTACTAGAGAAGAGAAGGTTTTTGGGATAATAACTGAGAAGGATGTTGTCGATCATTTAGCGGATAAGATAACTGGTAAGACAGTCGAAGAGGTTATGACGAGCGACGTGGTTACCATAGGCCCGAACTTCACTCTTTATGATGCCTTGAGGACCATGGTCTCTAATGGTTTCAGGAGACTGCCAGTAGTAGATGATGGAGAGCTTAGAGGAATAATAGTGGCCATGGATGTGGTGAGGTTTCTAAGCTCTAGTAGAGTATTTGAGAAAGCGAGATCAGGTGATGTGAGGGACTTTTTGAGCGTCAAGGTCTCTGAGGTAATGACGAGAGAGGTGGAGACCATAGCTCCAAGTAAGGATTTAGGGGAAGCTGCTAGGTTAATGAGGAGTAAAGGTAAGGGCTCCCTACTGGTAATTGATGATGGAGAGCTTAAAGGGATAATTACTGAGAGAGATCTTGTTATCGCAATAGCTTTAGAGTAGCTTTTTAACTATTCTTGCTCCTTCCTCGAAGGCTTTCTGGTTAATCTTAGCAGCATCTTTTCTAAATGTCCTCGAAATAGCCTTCATTATGGATTCTTCACTTAGAGCTAGTTTACCAGTAGCCCAAGCTGACCCCAACATAACTATGTTAGCAGATTGAGGAGAGCCTATGCTACTGGCTATTTCGTGAGCATTAATAACATATACTTCTCCAGCTATGCCCTTCAGTTCCTCTAGTATTGCCTCTAAGCTTGGGTATTGAAAGTCTAATATCATTGATATGGGAGGAGGAAGGGCATTGCTATTCAACACTACAACCCCTCTTTTAGACTTTAAGTACTGCAGCACCTTCAAGGTCTCTGATAGCTCGAGCGATATGACCATGTCTGCTGAGCCCTCCATTACTAATGGTGAGCTTACCTTCTCCCCTATCCTGACGTGACATACGACTGAACCTCCTCTCTGAGCCATACCGTGAACCTCTGCCACCTTGGTATCGTAGCCCTCTATGATGGCTGCCATACCCATTATAGATGCTAGCGTGAGTATTCCTTGGCCACCAACACCTGATAGCACTATGTCCACATGCTTCACGACCTCACCACCTCAATAGCTTTGTATGGACAAGATCTCTCGCACAATCCACATCCGGTACACGTATTTTCATCTATTACGATCTTTCCAGCTCTAGGTATCAGGGCTGGACATCCTACAAGTTTTATGCAAGTCATGCAGCCCTTGCACTTATCAGTCTCTACAGCTCTCTTCTCAAGCTTTACTCTTCCAAGCCTACTTTCTCTTAAAAGTGTTAGAGAGCAGGCTCTTCGAGAGACTATGACTGCTGGTCCTAATCCCCTCTTAACATGCTCTATTGCTTCGATTATGCTGGATATCATTAAGTCTACATCGTAGGGGTCTACGACCTTGCAGAACTCTACTCCACACGCTTTAGCTATGTCCTCGGGTAGCACTCTCTTGACTTGCTGCCCCATGGCATTTACACCGGTAGCTGGGCTCGGCTGGCCTCCAGTCATGGCCGTGAAGTTGTTGTCCAACACTACTAGTACGAAGCTTGAAGGATTGAAGACCGCGTTTATTAGGGCCGGTATGCAAGCATGGTAGAAGGTTGATTCGCCAACAGTTGCTATGACCACCTTGTCTGTGAACTTAGCGAAGCCGCAAGCTAAGCCCACGCCCGCTCCCATGCAGATCGTTGTGTCCACAAGTTCTAGCGGTGGATAGTAGCCTAGCGTGTAGCAGCCAATGTCACTTGGATATATGGCTTCGACCTTGACCTTCTTGACAGCCATCTTTATGGCGTAAAACGCGCTCCTATGAGGACAGCCAGCACATAGTATTGGAGGTCTTAATGGTGCTTGGAGCTTAACCTTGATGTCTGGTAGCTCAACGTTTACACCTAGAAACGAAGCTAAGCCTTTTAATACTCTAAGTGGCGTTAACTCGCCAGCTAAGGGAATCAAGTCCTTTCCGTGGACTCTGACTCTCAACTTTAAATCGTGGCAGAGAGCTTTAACTTGGAGTTCTACTAGGGGCTCCAGCTCCTCGACGACTAGGACCTTCTCCTTGTCTTCTAAGAATCTTGCTACGAACTCCTTGGGAATGGGATGTATTGTAGAAAGCTTTAGAATCGAGGGTTTATAGCTCAAGTCAAGGTTGTCAAGAGCATCAATTACGTAAGCGTAAGCTAAGCCGCAAGCTAAGATCCCTACTTTCGACTCTCCCTCTACAGCGTTAAAGCTGGAATTATTGAACTCCTTCTCAACAGCATTTAGTCTCTCGATTGCCTCTAACCTCATGCGTCTCGCGTTGGCTGGAAGGCAAACGTATTTTTCGGGCTTCCTCTCAAAAACAGCCTTCTTACTAGATCTTCTTACAGAACCAAGCTTTACTGGTCCTCTAGAGTGGCTTAGTCTCGTCACGGTCCTCAAGATTATTGGGGCTCCATACTTCTCGGATATTTCGAGAGAGTATATGGTCATGTCCTTAGCTTCTTGAGGTGAACTGGGTTCAACAACTGGTATGTACGCGTGAAGCCCGTAAATCCTGTTGTCCTGCTCGTTCTGAGAGCTGTAGCAGCTTGGGTCATCTGCTGATACTATTACGAAGCCTCCTCTAACTCCTGTATAGGCTGATGTGAATAGTGGATCAGAAGCCACGTTTAAACCAACGTGTTTCATAGCTGTTAGAGACCTTAAATTACAGTAGGATGCTGCTAAAGCAACTTCGAAAGCTACCTTCTCATTGACGCTCCACTCAACGTACAAGTCATAGTCCTTAGATAGCGAAACTAAAGTCTCAATAACCTCAGTGGATGGAGTACCTGGATAGGCTGTAGCTACCTTGACGTCTCCCTCAATAGCGCCTCTAGCTATAGCTTCGTTACCGAGCATTAGAACTACTTCCTCTCTATCCTCCCTCATGAGCTGATCCCTAGCCTTTCCTACGCTTAAGAACTAGGAGTTAAAAGAGGTTTCTCTTATAATTTCCGAGGGATTTAACGATCTTATTAGGAGACCTTAGAGTCTCTCAGATAAGGAGTTACCTTTCTACGATAAAAAAGAAGAGTTAATTGAAGTCTTCTTATTTAACACCTGCTCTGAAGAAGTGGCCGTTGGGGCACTTGAACAGACCAATGGTTACAGGTTTTCTGCCCTTCGGTGCTAGAGTCCACGTCTTTGTTGGAGTAGCAACCTCAGCACCACACTTTGGACACTTGGCCATACTCATCCACCGTGATAATGGTGGAAACTCATGTTTTATAAATGTTTCTCTATGATGTTCAAGTTAAAAGTAGTTGTATAGAAAGTTTTTGTTTTCAAAATTTTCGTAGTTTTTAAATCTTTTTTAAAATTTTTCGTTTGAGAAATTTATATTTTTGCTTAGAAAGCTTTAGAAAATTTGTTTTTGAAATGGAAAAACTATCTTTTTCACGATTTTTATTTAAAAATTGTAGAAAGAACTTTTTATGTGTTGTAGAGTTAATTTGATTTCGTCAATCAATTAAATGGCATTATCATCGACCTTGCTTTGAAGCCTTGGCTCTTAGTCGCCTCTCGAAGTGTGATGTGAAGTTTTCGACTGTTGCCTAACTTAGTTGTTGAGGTTACGGTGCTATCAGTGTTCCAATTTCCTCTCCTCTTATAGCCTTCTCTATGTTTCGAGGGTTCAAGCCGTTGACTATATGCGTTGCTATCTTTGAGCGTGCTATAACTTGAAGTGCTACTGAATCTATTAACTTGTAGCTTCCTGGTTCTGACTCCATCTTTAATATCTCCATTAACTCCTTCATCGTAACTCTCCTTAATAGTGTAGCTTGAGGATTCTTTTTCGGGTCTTCAGAATACAAACCATCTACGTCCGTTGCTACTATCAGCTTTACGGCTTTTATAGTCTCAGCAAGTAGTGCTGCCACTGCAGTTGTTGATTGTGCGGGGCTTACTCCTCCCATTACATAGATGGAGTCTCCAGGCTGATCAACTGAGAAGAGGTAGTCCTTGAAGAGGGCGTTGACGCCCTTAGTTCTTAAAGCATAAGTTAGGAGCTTTGCGTTAATCTTTGTTACTTCAATCCCCATGAGGTCCTGGAGAGCCTTAGGAGCTCCTAGAGCAGCTAGTAACTCGATGTAAAGCCTTGCTACTCGACCTCCTCCAACGACTGTGTGTATACTAACTCCTTCCCTCCAGAAGTTTGTTACTAGGTCAACGTAACTTGAAAAAACTTTTTTCCTTATTTTGCCCCTATCGTCTATTAGGACGTGCCCCCCGAGCTTGACTACGTAGCTTTCGCGTATCCTCATAGCTGTAAGTGACTAAGTTCTTTTCTAGTAATAAACTTTCAGAGTTAATTGTTGCAATTCTTATCGAGGAGCATACCTCAAAATGGCTGCCATGCCCTTAAAGGACTCTAGAAAACCCTTTCCTTCCTCCGTTCCACTAGAGATGATTTCAATCTTGGTGTTAAACGTCTTTGAGAGCTCTACCAAGTACTCTATCACGTCTCCTTGCTCTATATTAGTTACTTGACCGCATACAGGGCACTTGGAGTGTGCCCCCTTAAACTCCTCTACTTCATCCTCCCTTACGAGGTCTTCATTAGTCCATCCACAGGTACTGCAGGAGACCTTTACGTAGCTTAGTGGGACGTCCTCCGATACTATTAGAGTGTCGACAACCCCCTGTTTTAAGAGATAGTAGACCTCTCTGTATCCATAAGCGATTAAGTCGCTCTTCTTAGCTAGGTATTCTAAGAACTTCTGAATAACCTGCTTTTCGTGAACGTACCTCATCCCTTCTAAGAGGCTTTGCGCCCTTTCTATAACCTCGTAGACCCCTTCTTCTCCTGTGTATCCTACATCTACTATCCCTATGACCATCCTCTTGAGGTCGTAGGGCAGGTAATCACCATCGTAGAAATCGTTCTTCGTTGGACCTGGTCCTCCAAGGATTATTCCCTTGAGGTCTTTAACCTCCGAGAATAATTTTTGAGCGTATTCTCCAGCTCTCTTGTAGAATTCGTGAGCCATTATTTCTATCACTCTCTCAAATCTTCTAGCTGACTGACCTCCAGCACTATGCTTTCCAGGTACACCTGAGGTTATTTCATCAAGAATCTTTAATCTCCTGCCTGTAAGGAGAGCAAAGGTTGCACTGCTCCTATCGATTACAATGATGCCGTAGCTACCCTTCTCCTCGAGCATTTCTTCTAATATCTCTGTGTGAAAACGCGAGTCACATCGGTATAGGTATGTGTTTATGGGCTCTGGAGGCTCTATGACGTAGACCTCCATCTTCTCACTACCTGGAGGACCTCTAGGAATGTAACCGGCAAATATCACTAGCCCGTTCTTAGGCGTTGAAGTGAATAATTTAAGCCTCTGCAAGGTTACGGTTAGTGCATCAAGCACGTGATGCCTTGTGGTCCTATCCTTTATGTTAGCTGCTGTAGATAGCTCCTCTCTTAGAGCTGATGTTACCTCGCCAAGCGGTCTACCAGCTGGTATGTAGAGTGATATGAGCTCTGTTCCCCTACCCATCTTGGACTTTAACTCCTTGACTAATCGTTCAAGCTTAACCTTGTCTATGCTTATCGTCATCACCTTCTCTCAGCTTCGAATTTGAACTTTATTTCTGGATACTCATTTACGGCTATCCCGTCCTCCAAGTTATCTACTACTACCAACTCTTGTGCTCGACACGTCCCCTTTATGTCCTCAGCTCCAATCCTTATTGAGTCCATGAATGTGGAGCTGCCTATCCACAGGATTCTCAATGGATGACCTGGTGATAACCTGTTTCTTACCTTAGTCCTCCTCACAGCTGCTATAGTTGCCACAACGACGTTTCCCTTAGCTTCAAGATCTTCGTCGAATTCGCATTCCGATGGAGTTGGCCATGAAGTTAAGTGGATGCTCTCAGCTCCTACTCTTTCTTTGAAGGCAGCATGATATATCTCCTCAGTTATGAAGGGACAGAAGGGGGCTAAAAGCCTTAGTATTATGTAAAGAGACTTTGTAAGCGTATATTGAGCAGCTCTCTTGCTTTCAACTGTGCTCTGCCAATAAAGCCTGTACTTTACGGCCTCGAGATAGTGGTCGCAGAAAACGTGCCACACAAAGTTTCTTAGAGAGTCGAGAGCTTCGTTGAATCGCATTTCCTCCATGGCTCTAGTTACCTGCTCTATGAGTCTCCTAAGCTTGGTTAAGAGCCATAAGTCTAAGACCTTCAGCTTGCTGGGCTTAGAGTAGTTGTAATCCGTTGTATTCGCTATTACGAGGCGTGAGGCGTTCCAAAGCTTTATTAAGAAGCGCCAGGCGTAATCGACATCCTCCCACCTAAACCTTATATCGTAGCCTGTCGAGCCGCTAGCAGCCCACTGCCTTAGAGCATCTGCACAATACTTTTCAACAACTTCTTTAGCCTCTATGTAGTTGCCGTAGGACTTATGCATCATCCTACCATCAGTTCCTCGAACCATACCGTTGATAAGAGCCACCTTATAGGGGATGCGATTGAAGAGTGCTAGGTGCCTTACTAGTAAGTAGTAATCCCACGTCCTTATGATGTCGTAGCCGTTAGGTTGCAAGTCGTTCGGGTAAAGCTTACTAAACAGCTCTACATCATCAGGCCACCCCGCTATTACAGCGCAAGTTATTGAGGAGTCCATCCAAGTATCCATTACATCGCTCTCGCCTAGAAAATCACGTGAACCACATTTAGGGCAGCTATCAATAGGTGGCTGCTGCTCTCTAGGATCTACAGGAAGCCACTCTGGCTTGGCAACTATCACGTTATCACACTTTTTGCAGTACCAAACTGGTATTGGTGTTGCGAAGATCCTCTGTCTCGATATAACCCAGTCCCACTCAACGCTTCTAACCCAGTCGATGAATCTCTGCTTAGCGTACTGAGGAATCCAAGTTATTTCGTGAGCCTTCTCTTCAACTAAGTCCCTCAACGCCGTTGTTTTCATGAACCACTGAGTTCTGGGTAGAATCTCTATTGGTGTGTGACATCGCCAGCAAGTTCCTACGTGCTGAACGGTTTGCTCCTGCTTTACTACTAGGTTAAGTCTCTTCAGGTCATCTAGGATCTTCGCACGAGCCGCTTCAACAGTTAGTCCCTCATAGGGACCTGCATTGTCGTTCAACTTTCCATCCTCAGTTATTGAGATTATCAATGGCAGGTTGTGGCGCTTCTGCCACTTCACGTCAATCTTGTCTCCATACGTGCAGACCATGACTACACCAGTTCCAAAGCTCATGTCCACCTCTTCGTCAGCCATTATAGGAACCATCCTCTCAAAAATTGGGAGTTTAGCCTTAAGCCCCACGTAGTCTCTATACCTCTCATCGAGTGGATTGACAAAGACCGCTACACAAGAAGAGAGGAGCTCAGGCCTTGTTGTAGCTATGATTATTGGGTCTTTGCCTTCAACTTCGAAAGCTATGTAGTTTAAAGTGGTGTTCCTCTCAACATATTCTATCTCAGCTTCTGCTATAGCTGTCTCACATCGAGGACACCAGTTTACTGGATGCTCTCCTCTGTATATCAATCCCTTCTCGTGTAGAAGAACAAAGGATAGCTGAGTCTTCCTCCAATAACTTGGGTCCATGGTTTTATACTCCAAGCTCCAATCAATTGAGAAACCTAAGCGCTTGATGGCCTCCCTCATCGGCTTTATCCACTCTTCAGTCAGCTTTACACAGAGATCCTTGAAGCTCTTCGGATCAACATCCCTCTTCCTAATGCCCAACATGCGCTCAGCTCTAACCTCAGTAGGCAGTCCGTGGCAATCCCATCCTTGAGGGAAGTAGACATTGTAGCCTTGCATCCTCTTGTACCTAGCAACAAAGTCCATGTAGCACCAGTTTAAGGAGTTGCCTACGTGAAACTCGCCACTAGGATATGGAGGAGGGGTGTCTATGACGTATACGGGTTTGGCTCCTAACAGTGATCGATTAAAGGAGTATATCCCCTTATCCTCCCAGCACTTAATCCACTTTAGCTCACAGGCTTTTGGATTGAAGTTTCCCAGATCCCTCATCTTCACGCACCGATGCAGCTACGAAATATTGTTAGGTTTTAAGGAGAACTACAACTTAAACCCTTAGCTTAAATGCTTAAGCAAGGTCTTAGTGGACCGGGCGGGACTTGAACCCGCGACCTCCCGCTTGCGAAGCGGGCGATCCACCAGGCTGATCTACCGGCCCACTTAAATGAAGTTGGTGGGCTCGGGGGGACTTGAACCCCCGACCTCTCGGTGTCTGACATAAGTTATCAGCCGAGCGCTCTGACCATGCTGAGCTACGAGCCCAAATGAGACACTCAGGTGAGAGCCCTTAAAATTTTGCTCATAAAAAAGAAAGGAGGAGAGACAAATCGCCGCGCATAGACCTATGCACCTCTACCCGCCCGTGGACTCAAGTATGGCCTCGGGCGATTGGGAGCGGCAGGCTCAACACCTCGGCCTTTCGGCCTTGGTGCTTACACCCCCGCCCCATCAACCCCGTCTTCTACGGGAGCCCTCGTCCCGTAGGCCTATAGCGGTTGCCCGCTATAGACCCACGCGGGAATGGCCGCCTCGTCTCGGGGAGGGCTTCGGGCTTAGATGCTTTCAGCCCTTATCCCTCATGGCGTGGCTGCCCGGCGATGCCCTACCGGACAACCGGTAGACTAGAGGCCACGGCGTCCCGTTCCTCTCGTACTGAGGACACCTTCCCCTCAGGCGGCCAGCACCCCCGGCAGGTAGAGACCGACCTGTCTCACGACGGTCTAAACCCATCTCACGTTCCCCTTTAATGGGCGGGCAGCCCCACCCTTGGGGGCTTACAGGGGGTGAAGACTTAATCGTCAACGAAGGCAACACGCCATTAACTTGCTTAAACGAGCAGGTGAACAAAGTTTGAGAACTTCATTGCTATGAGACTTACATCAAAACCCTTTAATGTTTCGATGTAAGGTTCACAAGTATTTCGAATATACGTTGAACGTGCTAAAGTGTTAGGAGAGTCTTAATGGTCAGTTAGAGTATTGATGTTTAACTTGTCTCCACCCCTTGCTGCACCCCCAGGATGGGAAGAGACGACGTCTGGGTACCAATCCGCGGGGTCGATGTGGGCTCTCGCCCGCGACGAGCCGGTTACTCCCGGGGTAACTTTTCTGTCATGCCCGGCCCCCACCGAAAGGGGCACGAGCGTTCGCTAGGCCGCGGTTTCCCGGCCAGACCCCTTGCTTTCAAGGGTCTGGTCAGGCCGGCTTTTGGCCTTGCCCTCTACGGCGGGGTTCTGACCCGCCTGAGCCGACCTTTGGGCGCCCTCGATATCCTTTCGAGGGCGTGCCGCCCCAGCCGAACTGCCCACCTGCCGTTGTCCCGGGGCTTAAGCCCCGGTTAGAGGTACGGTCACCAGTGGCTGGTGTTTCATTGGCGCCTCTACACCCCCCAGAGAGGGTGCTTCACTAGCTCCCAGCTACGCTACGCACCAGCAACCGTACCCCAGCGACAGGCTGCAGTAAAGCTCCACGGGGTCTTCTCGCCCCACCGGGGGTCCCTGGACTGTGCACCAGGAGGTGGGTTCGCCGGGCCCCGGGCCGGGACAGTGGGGACCTCGTTGATCCATTCATGCGCGCCGGAACTTACCCGGCAAGGCATTTGGCTACCTTAAGAGAGTCAGAGTTACTCCCGGCCTTCGGCGGCGCTTCGCCCGGTTGAACCCGGGTTTCACGGACCGCCAGTGGCCAGGATTCAGCCCCCGTACACACCCTTTCGGGCTTGCGGGGACCTATGTTTTTATTAAACAGTCGGGTCCCCCTTGTCACTGCGACCTAGGGCTCCAGGCTTTCACCCAGAGCCCCAGGCACCCCTTCTCCCGAAGTTACGGGGCTAACTTGCCGAGTTCCCTGGCCCGGGGTGATCCCGACACGCCTTAGGCTACTCACCCAGAGGCACCAGTGTCGGTTCTCGGTACGGTCGTGGGGGATCCTTCCCAACCCCCTTTTCATGGGCCCCGGGAATTAGCCGAACCACCCATACGGGCGGCCATTCCCCCCTTCGCCTGGTTCTCGCCTTTACGGCACTCCCCAGGCTTCAGGGGTTAGACGGAGCGGCGGCCCCGCTCGGCCTATCCCGAAGCGTCGGAGGCTGGGCTTGCGTCGCCGCATTCGTACCCCCACGGCGCCGGAATATTAACCGGCTTCCCTTTCGGCGGCACCGACTTAGGGCCCGCCTTAGGACCGGCTAACCCTCAGCCGAGGACGCGTTGCTGAGGAACCCTGGCCCTTACGGCGGCCGGGATTCCCACCCGGCTAGGCTGCTACTACCGCCGGGATCAGCAATCCCAAGTGGTCCACCGGACCTCACGGCCCGGCTTCTGCCCACTCGGGACGCCCCCCTACCGGATGACCCCTTATTGGAGTCCCCCGGGGTCTCGGCGGCCGGCTTGAGCCCCGTCAATTTTCGGGGCCCTCGGCCTCGGCGGGTCCGCTGTTACGCGTTGTTTAAAGGTTAACTGCTTCTAAGCCTACCTCCCCGCTGTCTCAGGCCGAGGACACCCTTTGCCGTTAACACTTAGCCGGCACTTAGGGGCCTTAACCCCGGTTTGGGTTGTTCCCCTTTCGGCGTGGAGGCTTACCCCCCACACCCGACTCCGCCCATCTACGGCGCTGGCGGATTCGGGGTTTGAATGGGAGACTGAGCCTTTCGGCCCTTGGTCCCCCAATCAGTGCCCTACCCCACCAGCCACCTCCAGGCGGGCTGGGCTGCGACCCACTTCGGGGGGAACCAGCTATCACCGGGCTAGATTGGTCTTTTGCCCCTAGGCCCAGGTCAGGGGAACGATTTGCACGTCAGAACCCCTTCGGGCCTCCACGGGGCTTTCGCCCCGCTTCACCCTGCCCAGGCCTAGATCGCCCGGTTTCTGGTCTTGCAACTGTGGCTCCAGGCCCTCAACGGACCTCGCCCCTCGCCAGTATTTACCTCGCATGAAGATATTCATCAAGATCGTATCTTCATGCAAGGCAGGGATACTGGCTGCGGGCAAGTCGGTTTCCCTACGCCTTCGGGGTTTAACCCCCTTAGACTCGCCACAGTTGCAAACTCCCCGGCCCGTGTTTCTAGACGGAAGACCCGACCGCGGATCCTCCCGCCTCGTACTCACCCGTTGCCGAGGCTTTCCTTTGGCGGGAGGCCTTAACGGCCGAGTCTCCTGTAGCCGCCTGGTTTCAGGCTCTTTTCACCCCCCTCTCGGGGTGCTTTTCAGCTTTCCCTCACGGTACTAGTGCGCTATCGGTCTCGAGACGTATTTAGTCTTGGAAGTCGATGCCTCCCAACTTCCCACGGCAAAACCAAGCCGTGGTACTCTAGAACCCGGATCATAACCCCACCCGCTTACGGCTACGGGGCTATCACCCTCTATGGCGGGCCTTTCCAGGCCACTTCGCCTTCACGGGTTAGGGGTGTCACCGAGCCCCAATAACACCACACCCCTCTCGACTCTTCGCCGAGAGGTTTGGTTTGGACTCTCCCCCTTTCGGTCGCCCCTACTTAGGGGATCCCGATTGGTTTCTCTTCCTCCCCCTACTAAGATGTTTCCGTTCGGGGGGTTCCCACTCGGTACTCGTAGCTTCACGATGTCAGCTACTTTCCCGAGCGCTACGGGCTATTAACCCGTAGCAGGAGGTCCCATTCAGGAATCCCCGGATCAACAGCTGCATGCGCTTACCCGGGGCATATCGCCGCTTGCCGCGCCCTTCGTCGGCGCCCGAGCCGAGCCATCCACCAGGCGGCGTCCGTGCCATCCTCGAGCCCACAGGCTACGGGCAGTGCATAGGCCCATGCGCGGCGATCATAGCTCATCGAGACTCGCTCCGCCCTTCACCCAAGAAGGTTACCCTCTTGGGTTGCATCAAGAAGTCAAGTAATCATGGAATTATATTATTTTGAGGTGGGGGGCGAAGCCCGCCCCTAAAAGTATTAAGGAGGTGATCCGGCCGCAGGTTCCCCTACGGCCACCTTGTTACGACTTCTCCCCCCTCGCCAAGCTTGAGTTCGACCCGACCCCTTACGGAGCCGAGCCTCACTCAAGCTCGACTCGGGTGGAGCGACGGGCGGTGTGTGCAAGGAGCAGGGACGTATTCACCGCGCGATGGTGACGCGCGGTTACTAGGGATTCCATGTTCGTGAGGGCGAGTTGCAGCCCTCAATCCCAACTGAGGCGGGGTTTATGGGATTACCTCCCCCTTTCGGGGTCGGAACCCATTGTCCCCACCATTGCATGCCGCGTGTAGCCCGGGGGTTTCGGGGCATGCTGACCTGCCGTGGCCCCCTCCTTCCTCCGGCTCAGCGCCGGCAGTCCCCCCAGAGTGCCCGCATCCCCGCAGGGATGCGGTAGCAACTGGGGGTGGGGGTCTCGTTCGTTGCCGAACTTAACCGGACACCTCACGGCACGAACTGGCGACGGCGATGTACCTCCTCTCAGCGCGTCTGGCAAGGTCGTCAGCCTGGCCGTCATCCTGCTGTCGCCCCCGGTAAGGTTCCCGGCGTTGACTCCAATTAAACCGCAGCATTCACCCCTTGTGGTGCTCCCCCGCCAATTCCTTTAAGTTTCAGCCTTGCGGCCGTACTCCCCAGGCGG